>Ga0172382_10000576_pt1 | contig 68951 bp, 63 predicted proteins | sample Leawel138RmetaG_FD_122245 | JGI IMG/M metagenome (GOLD analysis project Ga0172382, IMG submission 122245) | Leachate microbial communities from a municipal landfill in Southern Ontario, Canada - Leachate well 138R metaG | ecosystem: Engineered > Solid waste > Landfill > Unclassified | place...
CTCAGCATAAACCTGATAATTTAAGAGTCGAAATAGTTCACCTTTTCCTTCTGGTTTTTCAGAAATTTAATAAGATTAAACTTCCAGTAAATATAACAATGCAAAACTAATAGCTTGTCGAAGGGCTGCTTGTCCGCCGGAGGAGGATCCGCCGTAGGAGGATCGAAGGATGCGTTTTTCCCTTTCATTATCTTTTCTTCGGGTAAAAACAATTTTTCTTGCGGTGTTCTTGCGGTGTTCTTGCGGTACGTTATAACCGTTCTATAGGTATTGTTCGGGTTGGCTTACCCCTTCGTTCGCCCTTCCTTATCCCTTCGTTCGGTTGAACCTTTTTGAATTTTAAATTCTCCACACTTCACCTTACTTTTTCCTTTCTACTTTTTACTTTCTACTTTTTACTTCTACCTGCTACCTGAAACCTTTCCCCAAAACTCGGTACAAAAATTGCATCTCCAAGACCAAAATGATCAAATGAAAATATCCGTTCTCGCATTGGCCGCTACTTTTTTTCTCTTATCCGCTTGTACCGAGCTCCAACAAATCGCTACCCAAATCCCCACCCAAACCGGGTCTGTTTCCAACGCCCGGATTGCCGACGGCCTCAAACAGGCATTGAACTTCGGTGTTCAGGAAGGGGTGGCAAGCCTCGGTCAAAAGAACGGTTTCTTCGGCAACAGCATGACCAAGATTTTACTGCCGCCCGAATTGCAAAAAGTGGACAGGACTTTAAGGAATTTCGGTTTGGGCAGTTTGGCAGACGAAGGCCTGAAGCTCCTGAACCGCGCTGCGGAAGATGCCGTCTCCGAAGCCACCCCGATTTTCACAACCGCCATAACCTCCATGACCTTCAATGACGCCAAAGGAATCCTCTTGGGTGCCGACAATTCAGCAACCCAATATTTGCAAAGAACCACCCAATCCCAATTGTTCAACGCCTTTCAGCCCAAAGTAGAAAACTCATTGGGCAAAGTCGGTGCCGACCAGATTTGGGAACAAATCATCAGCCGCTACAATTCCTTCACCGGCCAAAGCGTCAATACCGATTTGAACGCTTATGTGACCGAGCAGGCCATCAACGGCGTGTTCAAAATGGTGGCCCAAAAGGAAGCAGGCATCCGCAACGACATCGGTTTGCGCACCACGCCCCTGCTGCGTGAAATTTTCGCGCTCCAAGATTGATTCATTCAAATTTCAACCGGATTTTCTCTAAATTGATTTATCTTTGACCCAATGGGAATTATACTGAAAGGAGAAAACCTGGTCAAAGATTACGGCAAGAAACATGTTGTAAAAGATGTTTCCCTCCAAGTCGAACAAGGCCAGATTATCGGCTTATTGGGCCCGAACGGAGCCGGAAAGACCACTACTTTTTACATGATTGTCGGCCTGATCAAGGCCACCAAAGGAAAAGTTTCATTGGATCAAACGGACATCACCGACGATGCCATGTACAAACGCGCCCAGAAAGGAATCGGTTATTTGGCACAGGAAGCATCGGTCTTCCGTAAACTTTCGGTCGAAGACAATATCAAATCCGTATTGCAGTTCACCAAACTTTCCAAAGCCGAACAGCAAAAGAAAACCGATGAACTCATCGAAGAATTCAGCTTGGAACACGTGCGCAAAAACCGCGGCGATTTGCTTTCCGGCGGCGAACGGCGCCGAACCGAAATCGCACGCTGTCTCGCCACCGAACCCAAGTTTATATTATTGGACGAACCCTTTGCCGGTGTCGATCCGATTGCCGTTGAAGACATTCAGAAAATCGTCCGCTCCCTCAAACACAAAAACATCGGCATCCTGATTACCGACCACAACGTCTCCCAAACCTTGGCGATTACCGACAAAACCTACATCATGTTCGAAGGGAAAATCCTCAAAGAAGGAACCCCCGAAGAACTCGCCAATGACAAAGATGTGAGACGGGTTTATTTGGGTGAGAACTTCCGGTTTGAACAGTTTTAAGATTATAAATTCTTAAATAATCCGTTTCTAAAAGTCTGAATGTTTGTTTTTTAAACTTATTTCTTAAAAATAATAATTAAGTCACACTACTGATTACCAAACATCTACCCGATTTCAAACGATTATAAACGTCTTTAAACAATTGATTACCGAGTAATTGACGACGGTTGTTAAACCTTTGCGTCAGAGATTCGGGAAATCGCTATTCGACATAGTACGTCCCATGCCTCCCGGGTCTGATTGTTTAATTAAAATTTAATCGTTATGTCAATTAGAAACAGAATTACCTTAATCGGTAGAACAGGGAAAGAAGTGGAAACCCACAACTTCGAAAACGGAACGATGGCCAAAGTTTCCTTGGCCACGTCAGACCATTACACCAACGCCAAGGGCGAAAAGGTGGAAGACACCCAATGGCACAATTTGGTGGCATTCGGGAAAACCGCGGAAATCATGCAAAAATATGTGGACAAAGGCCAGGAAATTGCCGTCGAAGGAAAAGTCGTTTACCGCAACTATGACGACAAAGAAGGTCAGAAACGCTACATCACCGAAATCCGTGTAGATGAAATCCTGCTCCTCAGCAGCAAATAACCTAAACCCCTGAAGCCCCGCAATGCAGGAATCCGGTTTTCCAAAAAATTGAACGCCCGGATTGCGTTTGCCGAGCTTTGCCAACCCTAACAAGCCCCTGAATCTTGTTAGGGTTTTTTATTCCAACAACAAATAAGCATCTATCTTGTCATTCGGCACCGCAACGGACAATACATAATGCCGGATTTTCCAGCCGCTTCCCGTCCGCTCTAGGACACCCGACCCGCGGCAAACACCCATCCAGGTATCGAGGGTTTCGTCGAACCAAGCAAGTTTCCCGTCGGAACCGATATATATATTCCGGGTTTTCTTTTTGAAATCCCAAGCGGAATCCCGCTCAAAAGCGGCCTTTGACCATTCACGGAGCTCGTCGCGTTCCCAGTTTTCAGTTTCGTCCGTGCCGATGTAGCGCGCATCCGGTGTCATCGACCCGAAGAAAACTTCTTCATCGGCCACAGCAGCCGCATGGTGCCAGTTGTCGAGCAGGCTGTCTATCTCTTGTTCAGGGCTTTGGGCGGTGAGTGGCAGCGGAGCCAGTGCCAAGAAAACCATTAAAATAACTATGTACATGCTATCAATTTTTAAATGAAACTTATCGTTTGAGCAAATCCTTCAACAATTCGTTTTCGCGGCGGAGCCATTCCAACTCCACGGATTCCGGGCCGGGTTTGCCTTGGTCATTGGATGGAAGTTTATTGGCAATTTCTTCCAAAAAATTATGTTCCAATGCTTTGGATATTTCCCAAAAGATGTGCACCTGAATGCTGGGCCTTTTCAGGTAATCGCCAATCGTCGAACTGTGCCGGTTCACCATTCGTGCCAGTTTGCTGATGGGGATTCGGTGGTTTTTCAGGTAGTTTCGCAGCATCTGTCCGGTATGGGGAATGGCCGTGTCGGGTTGCACGCGGTAGATTTTTGTGCCCGGGGGATAAATTGCATTCATTCTTTTAATTGTTTAAAGGTTAATTGAATATAAAATTAAACTAAATTCCCCATGAAATCAGATTTTGACCCCGAAAATCTGGCAAGAAACCCCGGCATCGGGGTCATATGCTCCGCCAGCGGGGCTAAAAACCCCGTATTAGGGGCTTGATACCTGCCTACCGTAGTCAAATGCATAGGTGTCGTGGTAAATGACCCCAACAGCTGGGTTTGAAACTTTGGTATTGGGGTCAGAAGCCTCATTCTCGGGGTTAATCACCCCACTGCTGAGGCTTTAAACCCCGATAACGGGGTCAAAAGCCCCAATAACGGCCTTATTTGGAGGTTTGGTGGTTGATTTGGATTCAGGAACCTTGGTTACTTCAATCCAAAAGTTGAAGTTCATAAAACACGGATGCAATCTTCCGGTCATTGGACAACCGCGGGACTTTGTTCTGTCCGCCCAATTTCCCTTGTGATTTCATATAGGTATGGAAACCGTTTTTCCGGACTTTGGAAACCTTCAGCGGGCGCAAAGTCTTGCCCTTGATCAGGTCATCGTAATAGGCATTCAATGCCCGCATCCGGGCATCCAACTCTTTTTCAAATCCCTCTAAATCATCGGGTTCCACCGCGAATTCCACAAACCATTCATGGTGGGGCAAGCCCTCTGCGGGATTGACTTGGGGTGCAACTGTAAATTCTGAAACCTGCGCCGGGAATCGGGACAAGGTTTGCTGCATCGCCGCCTCTACTTCATGGGCGATGACGTGCTCCCCAAATGCAGAAGTATAATGTTTGACCCGCCCGGAAACGATGATTTTATAAGGATTCAGGCTTGTAAAACGAATGGTGTCGCCGATGTTATACCCCCACAATCCTGCATTGGTATTGAGAATCAACACATAATCCTTGTTCAGTTCCACATCTTTCAAAGCAATCCGTGTCGGGTTTTCACTGAAAAATTCATCCGTCGGAATAAATTCATAAAAAATACCGTGGTTCAGCAACAACAAAAGGCTTTCGTCAGCCGTGTCGTTCTGGTAAGCGATGAAGCCTTCCGAGGCGGGATAGGTTTGAATGACCGGTAAATCCTCGCCGATGAGCTCCTTCACTTTTTCCCGGTAGGGGTTGAAATTCACGCCGCCGGTTACCAAGAGTTGTAGGTTGGGGAAAATTTCGCGCACGGTTTTTTTGCCGGATACTTCGGTTAATCGCTCAAAATACATCACCAGCCAAGGCGGGATGCCGCTGATAAGGCTCATGTTTTCCGGCAAGGTTTCCCGGGTGATTTGGTTGATTTTTTCTTCCCAATCCGCTATGCAGTTGGTTTCCCATCTGGGCATACGGTTTTTTTGGAGATATTTGGGGACATAATGCGCTACGATTCCCGAAAGCCGCCCTTGGCGGATGCCGTTCACTTCTTGGAGTTCCGGGCTGCCTTGCAGAAAAATCATCTTGCCAGAAACAAAATCCACCCGGCCGGTTTGGTGAATGTACGCAAGCAAAGCATTGCGCGCAGCGGTAATGTGGTAGGGCATCGAATCTTTGGTAATCGGGATGTATTTGGAACCCGAAGTGGTTCCCGAAGTTTTGGCTAAATAAAGCGGTTTGCCTTTCCACAAAACATTTTCCTCGCCTGCTGCAATGCGGTCAATATAGGTTTTCAAACCTTCGTAATCCCGGACGGGCACATGCGCTTTGAAGCTTTCATAATCTTGGATAGATGCGAATTGGTGGTCTTTGCCGAAGGCGGTGTCTTGCGCAGTCGCAATGAGTTGTTGGAAGATTTTATGTTGGGATTCCAAAGGGTTTTGAATCCAATGGGCTTCCTTTTTGGCAATGATTTTGGCGAATATTTTGGCGATTGAACCTTTTAAATTCATCCCTTAGAATTAAAAAACGATGTATTGTTGGGGGTCAACGGGCGTGCCTTCAATCCAAAGTTCAAAATGAAGGTGCGGGCCGGTGGTGAGTTCTCCCGTATTGCCGACGGCTGAAATGACTTCTCCTTTTTTGACGATGTCACCCATCTTTTTGTAAACGGTCAGGTTGTGTTTATAAACGGAAAGCATGCCGTTGCCATGCTGGATGACGGCCACATACCCGGTATCTGCCGTCCAATCCGTAAAAATAACCGTTCCCGCCGCCACAGACTTGATGGCTTCGCCTTCCTGCGCGGCAATGTCAATGGCCAGGTGGTTTTCTTCCGGACTGTACCCGGCCGTCACCATGCCTTTGAGCGGCGTAAACAAAAGATTCCCGGTATCGGAACTGAAAGAAGAACCGCTGACGCTGAACATTTCTTCCCGCTCCACCTCTTCCCTCAGTTTCAAGTCGTCTTCTGAAGGCAAAAGGCTCACTTTGTCCAATTCCACGGAAGTGGTAAATTGCTGGTTGGCCGTGTCTATTTTGGGAATGGGGACTTCCCCGGCGAGGATTGCGCGTAGATTGTTAATGTAAATATCGTTGGCATGCGCCTTGGCTTCGAGTTCGATGACTTTATCGGTCAGGTTCAGTATCTCCTGTTTGTCCTTTACCTGGACTTGCTTTTCCGAAGGAAGGATATAACCATGAATGGGTGTATAAAGCAAAGTCAGGGCGGTGACGGCTACCGTAAAAAAAGTAAACAGCGCCAAAATCACCAATACGTTCATCCGGTTGAGCCGGACAGAGAACTGTTCTTCTTGGGATTCTTCATTGAGAATAATCAGGGTGTGCTTCTGAAAAAGCTTGCGAAATATATTTTTATTTTTCCTTGCCATTGTAAATCAATTGCAAATATCCGAATTGTTTGACATCTTGTATAAGATTTTTTCAAATAATGCGTTTTTATTGTAGTTTTGTCAGGACAGGATTATCTATGAAAAAGAAACTACTCACCCTCGCTTGTGTCATTGTATTGGTCGGATGCTCCACCGAAAGGGATTCCTTTAAAAACAGGGCTTTCCATAGCAGCACAGCATGGTTCAACACATTGTTCAATGCCGAAGAAGCCATGGACAAAAAAATCGATGAACTCGAACTTTCTTTCCAAGACAATTATTCCGAAATACTTCCGGTTGACCCCATGCCCAAAATTACCGAAGGGGATTTTCTGGACGGGATTGATTTTGACGACCCGGATGCGGGACAGTTCAAGCAAACCGGCAATAACAATTCCAATCAAAACCAATCCAAAGAGGGTTTTGATTTGGTCGAACAAAAGGCATTGAAGGCCATCGAAAAACATTCGATGAACATCAACGGACGGGAAAGGAACAAAATGATGACCCGCGCTTATTTGGTCTTAGGGAAAGCCCGTTACCACAAAGGCAAGGGTTTCGAAGCCATGGATGCGTTGAATTATATGAGAACCAATCTTCCTTACCATAAAAAATTCACACCCGAAGCCGAACTTTACCTGGCATTGGCCAACATTCAAACCGGAAATATTTTTGAAGGCGAAAGAATTTTAGAAAAACTCCATAAAGACGACGGCCTGAAGAAAAAATTAATCGAGAAAATTTCCAAATATTATGCGCAAGATTTGATTTCACGTGGTGAATACGAAGAAGCGGTAGCGGCCTTGGACGATGCGATTGACCACACCAAAAACAAAAAACGGAGAGCGAGGTACTACTACATCATCGGCCAATTGTTCTCGGAAATGGGAATGCAGCAGGAAGCAGGTGAAGCTTTTTCAAGGGTTTACCAGTTGAAGCCCGGTTTTGAAATGGAAGTCAAATCCCAATTGGCAATCGCCGAGAATTTTGACCCGGAAATCAACAGCTACAATTCTTACAAAGAACATTTGTTGGATGTATCTAAAAAAGGGAATTATGTATCACGGAAAAATGAATTCTACTATGCCATCGGGAGCATGGCTTTGAAAGACAGCAAAGTAGATGAAGCCCGGAAATACCTCAAACAAAGCTTCGAAGGACAGCCATCCGACCCTTACATCCGCGGGAAAGCGTATGAAACTTATGCCAATCTGGAATTTGACGAAGGAAATTACGTCCACGCTTCGGCTTACTATGACAGTGCCCTTTCCATCATTCCTTACGACAAAGACATCGACCGAATCACCCAACGAAATAGTTCGCTTAAAATGTTGATGGAAAAATACTATTTGGTCAAAAGAAACGACAGCATCCTGAATTTGGCCCATATGCCTTTGGAGGAACGCGAAACTTTCTTCCGCGATTACATCGCCAAACTCAAAATCGAAGACGAAAAGAAACAAAAGCAAGCAGAGGAGGAAATGACCTCCTTCCAAACCCAAATCAAAGGAGGCGGGTTCAATACTTCATTTGACGAAGGGGAAAGCAATTTTTATTTCTACAATACTTCACAGAAAGGTTTCGGGCAGACGGAATTCAAAAGGATTTGGGGAAATGTCCGTTTGGCCGACAACTGGAGAAGCTCCAGCGCAGTAACCCTGACCATCGAAGAACAGGAAGCCGAAATGTTGGGACAAACCGATCAGCAGAACCCGCGCCGGTATGAGCTCGACTTTTACCTCGAACAAATCCCTACCTCCCGAAACGAACTCGACCGTTTGAAAGTGGAAAGAGATACCACCGAATTGTCTTTGGGAATCGGCTATTATGATTTGTTCCAGAACGCCAAAACAGCGACCCTTACTTTGGAACATTTGGTTTCCACACCGCCTAAGAACGAACAAACGAATGCACAAGCTTATTACCAATTGTACCGCATCAACGACAAAGTTGAAAATACCGCCAAGGCCGATGAATATAAAAATTATATCCTGACGAATTACCCGAATTCCATTTATGCGGAATTCATCCTGAATCCGGAAGTGGATTACACCACACCGACCACCAAGGAAGCATTGGCCTATTACGAAGAAACCTATGGTTTTTACAAAGAGAAAGATTACAATCAGGTAAAAGCCAGAACCGCTGAAGCCATTGACCGCTGGCCGACCGAAATCATCATCGCCAAGTTTGCCCTGCTCAATGCTTTGGCCATTGGCGCGACGGAGGAGCGCGAACAGTTCAAAAACGCATTGGAACTGGTCACCGTCGCTTACCAAAATACGGACGAAGGAAAAAAAGCCAAGGAAATCCTGGATTTACTGAACGGCAAAGGAACCATCACTCAAAAAGAAAGTGAAGAAGCCGCCACCGATTTGCAATCGGTCAATAAAGAAGAGATCGAACAACAAAAACGTGCGGAAGAAGAAAAACTCAAGGGAGCCAACCAGTCTTCCAGTCCATTGAATTCGGGAGACCAACCCCAAAACCCGAATACGCCACCTTCCAAGCCAAATGAAGGTTCCAGAAAGAAATAAGATTCTTAATCCATTAATAAACAGAAAAACCTGCCACGACGCAGGTTTTTTTTATCCGGATTACCTTTCGAAAATGGAGGACTAATTTCGATTTGCTTCCATACCTCTTTACAAATTTCTTTTGGCGGCCTCGATGGCGATGAATTCGGGGAGATAGTTTGGCGTACAGTTCCTGGAAACTTTTTCATTTTTAAACAGTCCGGTAGATTCCCCGATTGCAATGCAACGATTCCGGTATGCCGAATCGAATATACCAATCCAGCCCGCAGTGAAATTCATGGCCCACTGAACTTCCGGTGCTTCATTAGCGATGTCCTTTTCGATGGTGGCAATTAGTTTCGAAGTATTTTCCGGAGGCGTTTGGCCCATCCACCTTAATCGGCCTTGGTAGTACCAAAAAAGACGACGTTTGAGCGGTAAAGGGTCATTTTGCCAAGTATTCATCCAAGCGATTGTATTTTTATTTTTGGCCAGTTGGTTGGCCATCAACCAATCCGCCAACTGATTTGCTTCACCGGAAGAATAGGCGTGTATATCTTTGAATAAATAGGCCAAAAGAGGTTCATCTATCCGTTTGGTATCCATGATTAAGATCGCCAGCAAACGGCTATGGAAGTTCGCAGTCTCCCAAAGTTCGAGAGCCAGTTCATGGTCTTTTTAAAGTTCCTTTGCAATTTTGCGCAAATCGCCCAACTTAGGGGGTTCCGCTTGGAATTGAGCGGATATTTCTTGAGCCCTGTTGGAAAAGATTTTCTCCATGTTAATGTGTATTTAAGGGAAATTAAACATAAAAAATCATTTGACAAAAACGGCAATGAAAATCCTTGTTATTTTATACTTTATGTAAATTTTAACCTTCTAAATTTTGTCAGTTTTCCGAAAAAGTTAAAATGGGGTATGACTCAAATAAAAAATATGAATTATACAACCCGAACATGGAATGGCGCATCATCAATCGAAATGGAGCAACTCGTCCGCTTTTTGTACGAAAACCTTGACGAATATGGTGACACGCGTTCCGCCATCCGAAAAGCAATTGAATATGCGGCCAAGGAGCGTTCCGGCTTAGGAGGCTATATCTTTACCGTTGAAAATAACGGCGAAATTGCCGGGGCTGTAGTCGTCAACAAAACCGGAATGGATGAATATATCCCGGAAAACATCTTGGTTTATATCGCAGTCCATCAATCTCACAGGGGAAAAGGCCTCGGAAAAATGCTGATGGAATACACCCTTGAAAACTGTAAAGGGGACATAGCCTTGCATGTGGAAGCCGATAATCCCGCCAAACATCTTTATGAAAAGTTCGGATTCAAAAATCCTTATCTGGAAATGAGACTTAAAAGATAGGATTCATTTATCATTAAAATAAAACCAAAACAATGGCCGAATTAATTATTCGAACAAAAAAAATTCAGAACAACATCCGATTTCTCAGCGATTATTTTTCCAAAAAGAACATCCATTGGAGCTTAATTACCAAGGTCTTTTCAGGCGATAAAACATTTTTGAAAACAGTCCTTACGCCCGAAGTTATTCAGGATATTGACTCCGTAGGGGATTCTAGGCTCACCAGTTTGAGAAACCTGAAAGCAGTAAATCCGGAAATCCGTACGATTTACATCAAGCCTCCGGCGAAGGTCTATGCGGAAGAAATCGTTCAATATGCCGATGTCTCACTCAATTCTTCCTTCGATACCATTCAAGCACTGAATGTAGCTGCCAAAAATGCAGGGAAAGTCCATCAAATCATCATTATGATTGAACTGGGCGAATTGCGGGAAGGTGTAAACCGATCGGATTTAATGGGCTTTTACCAGAAAATATTTGAATTGCCCCATATTGAAGTGATCGGGCTGGGATCCAACCTCGGCTGTATGTACGGCATCATTCCTTCCTATGATAAATTGCTTCAACTCGTTTTGTACAAAGAACTCATTTCTGCCAAGTTCAATAAAAACCTTCCGTTCATTTCCGGCGGCTCATCCATCACTTTGCCTTTGCTGGAACAGGGAACCGTCCCCAAAGAAGTGAACCACTTCAGAATCGGGGAAGCGGCCTTTTTCGGCATCAGTCCTTATGACAATAAAAAAATGGAAGGATTGGCCGTAGATACCTTTGAATTCCGAGCCAACATCATCGAACTCGAAGAAAAAGAAATCGTTCCCGATGGCGTTATGGGCGATGGGAATGTAGGACACACCGCATTATACAGCGATAAGGACGCGGGCAACCAATCTACAAAAGCGATTTTGGATTTTGGGATGCTCGATGTGGACAAATCCGATATTGACGCCATCCACGAAGATTTACGATTTGTGGGCATCACCTCCGATATGTTGGTGGTGGATCTGGGTGAAAACAAAGCTGAAAACGGCCAACAAAAATACAAAGTCGGTGACCAGATTGCTTTCAAGCCCAGTTATATGGCCGTTGCGCGTTTGTTGAATTCCAAATTCATTGACAAGGTTTTTGAATAAGAATAAACAGCTGCTCTTGTTTCAACAGATTTAAGCTGTCCATTTTTATTTGAAAAACTCAAACTGGATTTCCTGGGGCATGATGTGAACCGCCCGAAAATCCGTTCGGGCTTCAATCTGATGGATGAGCATGGCCGGGACGATAAACACATCTCCGGCCTGAAGGTGCTGTTGTCCATCTTGAAAGTGCAGCACACAAGAGCCTTCTTGTATCAGCAATACCGACTCCACCGAAGCCAAGTGCTTGGGCAGAAGTTCTCCCCTATTTGCCGACATTTCCTTGGCAATGAACTTTTCACCTTCCGACAAAAGCCGTACGCTCGGATTGGCTGATTTCATAATGGCTTTATTGGAAATATTGGTGGTATTCTCGGTAAGAATTCCGCAATTGGTGAACAACTTCATTGGCTTCTTTTGCGTCGTCCGAATCTTGCAATTCCTTCACCAATTCCAAATGCGGGTGCAACCAATTGTGGAGTTCGTCATGGCTCTTGCCTTCCATGGTACAACTTTCGATCATTTGGCTGTTTTGTTCCGTCAATTGTTTGGCCAAATTCTGGTAATCGGTTTGGTTTTCACGGATATAAACTCCGACCAAATCCTCGCCTTTTTGAACAAAGGGTTTCATTTCTTCGTTCACCACCCACTTTTCGCCATTGTTCAGCGCAATGGGCTCGGCTTCTTCATCCATTTCATGGTGGTGGTTGGCATCATGTGTTTCCGTTTCTTCTGCCGTTACCGGATTTTCTGCTGGTTTGTCGCAAGCGGTCAATGAGGCACATAGAATCCCTAATACAAATATTTTTTTCATAATGCTTTATTATTTATTTTAATGTTTATTTAATTTTAAATGTTGTTTTGCTGAACCATTTGGACTCAAAGATAACCATTCTTATCCTATTGTCTACGCATTTAAAATTTCATTCTCCTATCCATTCGTTTGACCCATTTATAAACTTCAAACCATAAAACCGAAACCAGGGCAACCGAAAAACAAATCACCAATTCCCGGAAATTCAAACTGCTGACTTGGAAAAATCCGGCCACGGCAGGTACATACAAAATCACGATTAACAATACCACTACCGCAGCGGTAATCAGTGGAAACAATTTGTTTTTGTATTTGAAACTTTCGAACATACTGTAATAAAAGGAACGATTGGCCAAGCTCAATGCAATGTTGGCAAAAATCAAGGCTGTAAAAACCATGGCCCTTGTTTTTGCCTCGTCGCCACCCTCCCAAACGGAAAACTGATACACAAATAAAACACCCAACGTAATGATTAAACCCTGAATGATACTAATACTCAACTCTTTCCCGTTTAGAAAAGTGTCCGTTATTTTTCTGGGTTTTCGCAACATGGTGTTTTTCTCCATAGGTTCATTTTCATAAACAATGGAACAGGTTGGACCCATAATCAATTCTAAAAAAATCACATGTACCGGTGTGAATATCTGCGGGTAAACCCATCCCAGAAACAAAGGCAAAGACACCGTCAGGATAATGGGGATATGGATGGAAATGATGTATTGAACTGCTTTTTTGATATTGGTATAAATCCGCCTTCCTGCAGCAATTCCGATAATGAGTTTATCCAAATCATCATTGGTAATCACCAATGATGCAGCAGCTTTGGCAATCTCAGTACCCTTGTGTCCCATAGCTACGCCGATATGTGCCGACTTTAATGCAGGCGCATCATTGACACCGTCACCGAGCATGGCTACCACCTCATCGTTCTCTTTCAGTGCATTTACGACTTTGAGTTTAGCCTCGGGAAACATTCGGGTAAACAATGTAGTGTTTTGAGTTACAAGATGCAATTCCTTCTCATTGGAAGTCATGATTTCCTTTCCTTCAACAAAACTGGTCGCATTGATAATTCCGGCTTGCCGGGCAATCGCTTGGGTGGTGTGGGCATTGTCCCCAGTAATGACTTTTACTTGGATGCCCGCACCATAAATCTTTTGAAAAACTTCCTGAATTCCCTTTTTCGGCGGATCATAAAATATAGTGAATCCTAAAAATTCAAATGGAAAATCTGTTTGTTTAGGTGGAAAATTCTTCCCTAATAATTGGGACTTGGCAACGCCCAGGACACGGTATCCTTTTTGGCCAAAGTTTTGAACTTTCTCTATCAGGAATTCCTTTTCATGTTCCGGTAAGGATGAAACCGCAATGATTGCCTCCGGTGCACCCTTGGCTGCGATAATCCTTTTCCCCGATTGGTCTTCATAAATATGTGTCATCATAGGCGGTTTACCCTCGAGCGGATATTCCCTTATCATTCTAAAATCCTTTCTACGGTCGATGGTTTCCGTTTCTTCATAAATCCGGTGCAGGGTTTTCTCCATCTGGTCAAAGGGCATCGGTTCGCTGCTCCACATTGCGAAGCGAATTAATTCAGACAAATCAGGGTTATGAAATTCACCCTCTTCATAATCACGCTTGGACTGATAATCATAAATTGCTTTGAGTTGCATGGTGTTTTCGGTAATCGTCCCGGTCTTATCTGTGCAAATTACGGTGGTGCTCCCCAATGTTTCCACCACACTACTGCGTTTGATGATGATGCCCTCCCGCATAAGTTTCCAAGCACCTAAAGCCATAAATGTCGTAAAAGCCACCGGGATTTCTTCAGGCAAAACAGACATCGCCATGGTAAGGCCCACCAATAAGCTTTCGATGATATCCCCTGATTGGAAATAATGGAAAACCCACACCATGAAAAATACGATGACTCCCACTACGGCCATCCATTTGACAAATTTTCGAATTTGAACTTGAAGAGGCGAATCTTCCGTTTTTATATCCCGGATAGATTGGCCTATTTTTCCCAATTGGGTTTGATTACCGATTTTTTTGACCTCGAATACCGCCAAACCTGAAACCACCAAAGTCCCGCTGAAAACTTTTTTATTTTCTGTTTCGGCGGATTTAAAAACCGAATAACTCTCGCCCGTCAGTGATGATTCATTGACCGAAAAATCATTGCTGTGCAGAATTTCTCCATCGGCATTTACCATCTTACCTTCCGCCACCACACAAAGATCACCTACTGCAATTTCATGGGTGGGAATTTCCAAGGCTATTCCGCCACGAATCACAGTGCTGAGCGGTTCGTTCAGTTTCTCCAAAGCTTCCAATGCTTTTTTACTCCGGTTGTCTTGGTAAAAAGAAATTCCGGAAACAGCGACGATAGCTCCCAACATAAACAATGCTTCGCCATAATCACCTACCACAATATATAGAACAGCGACCGCAATGAGTAAAATCAACATGGGTTCCTTTAAGATATCGGTAACCAAATTGAACCAAGTCGGTTTTTGGGGAGTCTCTTCTTGGTTGTAACCGAATTTTTTACGGGAATCCTTTAATTCCGTTTCAGTAAGGCCTTTGAGATGGGGAGGAATCAGGTATTTCATAATCTTTAGAATTACTAAATATAGAAATATTATAATATTTGAACCGCTTATTTTGGATAAAATAAATCAGCCATCAAATCTTTTGATAAGAATATATGAATACCGATAACCAGGAAAAATCTGTAACAAATTCCACAATCCGATTACTAATCCTAAAAAAATCATTGAATGAACAAATTTCTACTTTTTACTTTCTACTTTTTACTTTTTACTTTCTCGTCCGCACAGGAAACCTGCAAACTCCGTGGTGAAATCCGGGATAGTATTGGTTTGCCGGTTTTTGACGCATCGGTTTCCGCATTCAATTCCAAAAACGAAGGTTTGGCGTTTACTTTTACGGACACCGAAGGCGGTTTCGTGCTAGATTTACCCTGCAACGACAGTTACGACATTGAAGTAGAACATATCGATTATGAATCTTATTCGGAAAATATTACTTTGGATAAATCCAAATCGGTCAAATTCAAAATGAAAAGAGGCGTGATTTCTTTGCACGAAGCGGTAGTCCGCGCCAAACAACCCATTACCGTAAAAGGCGACACGATTGAATATGATGCAGATTCGTTCCGCACCGCGGCCGATGAAAATCTGGAGGATCTCCTGAAGAAACTGCCCGGAATCCAGGTGGAAAACGGAAAGGTGTATTACGAAGGTAAAGAAATCAAAACGATTAAGGTCGGGAACCGTGAAGTGCTGGGCGGAAATACCAAACTGCTGACCAAGAACCTTCCTGCCGATGCGATTGACAAAGTCCAGTTAAACAAAAAATTCAAACAGAACCCTTTCTCCAATTCCCTTTCGGACGATGAAGAAGCCATGCTCAACATCGAACTCAAAGAAGATAAAAAAAGCCTTCTTTTCGGGAATGTAACTTTGGGCGGCGATGCAGATAAACATACCGATGCCCAGTCCAAGCTCTTTTACTTCAGCCCGAAAACCGACGGTACTTTTATCACCGATTACAATACTTACGGGAAAGAAGTTTTTACTTACGAGGATTATTTTTCGTTTTTGGGCGGAATGTCGGAACTGATGGAAGAAGGAAGTAGTTTTTCATTGCGCGACAATTCCAATACCATCCGGTTAGGGACTGCACAGGATGCATCTGAAATGAGTGCATTGCTGAGTGCCTTGCACTTTGGATATGAACCCAACTCCAAGATTTACACCAACGGTTTTCTGTTGTTTAACAATAATCACCTGAGCTATAAATCGACTCAGGAAAGGATTAACAATGAAAATTATTATGAACGGGACGAACAACTCAACGACCAGCACCTCCTTTCTACCATGGGTAGGTTCCGACTGGACTTTACGCCGGACTCTCAGTCCCAATTGAAATATCGCCTGAGTTTTAATTACCTCGAAAACGAAGACGAACAGCTGGCAGATCCTTATGTAAATGAAATTTCTACCGGAAGCCGCAACAGCCTGATGGAAAAATCGAGTTTCAGCCTGAGACAGAACTTATCTTACATCCGTAAAATCGGGCGCGACCATAATCTGGGAATCTATCTGCGACACCAAATGCTGAACGATACACCCGACCTCAGCATCAATTCCGAAGGAAGTTCCATGGTGATTGGGGACGTGAGTTTCAACAACCTTTTCCAGACCCAAGAATTCGATAAAAATAACCTTCAAGTTTATGGGATCTATAACCATTTGCTGACCAATACCAGTAATTTACGCCTGAAAATCGGTTCCAATTTCAGCTGGCAGAATTTAAAGAATTCCATTTACGAAGGAAATTCATTGATTACCAATGACCATTTTCTGACGGATTCTGACTTTAATTATTCGGAACTGTACGCAGATGTTACTTATACCAAGAAATGGGGGATTTTCAAGTTTGATGTGGGGGCCGGTGTACATAATTTCAGCGAAAAAACAAATCTTCTGACAGAAAGCAGAAGCCTGAAAACCACTAAGATTCTTCCCCATATCGATGCCGAAATCAAATTCAACAATGCCCAGGCTTTGAATTTAACTTATCGTCAGGAATACAAACTTCCGAATTTGGTAGATCTTTCGGATGGTTACGATGTGCGGAATTATTATTCCGTTTACCGCGGGTTTTTAGGGCTGACCGAATCCCTTTACCATACCGCAAATCTAAACTACGGGTATTTCAATTCATTTACATTCCTGAACTTTTATGTAGGCGGGACTTATAACCGAACCGTGGACAATATCCAAAGCTCCTCGCTGATGACTTCTCCGCAGATGAACACGCTTATCAATAATCCGGAACAAGACCAGTCTTTATCGGGCTATTTCGGGATAAACAAGAGGTTTACGCGACATTATTCCCTTGGGTTCAACGGAAACATCAGTTACTCGGATTATTTTACAAGAATCAATATTTATGATTTGGATAATAACTTGATTTCAAATTTGGTAAACAATACTTCTTTGATTCAGAATTATACATTGACCCATAAATTCAAAATCAGAAAAAAAGTCGAATTAGATGCCGGATTGAATTATTTACGCAATGACTTCGAATCTTTGACCAAAAATGAATTTACCACTTGGCGGCCATTCGGAAGGTTGGCTTGGTCGATTACCGATAAATTCCTGTTACAGTCCGATTATTCCTACCGTCTGCAATACGATTCGGAAGAATTAATCAACGAAAACCAGTCTTTGAATGCTTCTTTGCGGTACAACATCGCCAAAAGCACTTACCTGACTTTCTTGGCCGGAAATATTTTGGGGAACGAAAGGATTGTGAATACCCGCTTTGATGCGACTCAAAACAGAACGATTATTGATACCCGCGAAGTTTTGGGGCGGTATTTCATCTTACAATTGCGGTATAAATTCTAAAGAGTTCAAATTAATCCATAAAAAAACCGCGTGAAAATTTCACGCAGTTTTTCATTTATGAAAAGTTCTTCTTATTGATTTCCTTTCGCATGGTCGGCCAGGAACTGAGCCAAACCAATATCGGTCAATGGATGTTTGAGCAAAGCGGTAATCGCGCTGAGCGGAGAAGTGATCACATCGGCACCGATTTTCGCACAATTGATGATATGCATCGGATGACGAACGGATGCCGCAAGGATTTCGGTTTCATATAAGTAATTGTCAAAAATCAACCGAATATCCTCTATCAAAGCCAAACCGTCTGTACTGACATCGTCCAGCCTACCGATGAACGGCGAAACATAGCTTGCGCCGGCTTTCGCTGCCAATAAGGCTTGCCCGGCAGAGAAAATCAAAGTACAATTGGTGCGGATGCCATTTTTGGTGAATTGAGAAATCGCTTTTACCCCGTCTTTGACCATGGGCACTTTTACCACGATTTTCTCATTGAGTTTGGCCAACTCATCTCCTTCCCGAAGGATTCCTTCCAAATCGGTTGCGATTACTTCCGCACTCACATCGCCATCTACAATATCACAAATGGCTTTGTAATGGTCGATGATGTTTTGTTTCCCGGTGATTCCCTCTTTGGCCATGAGCGAAGGATTGGTGGTTACACCATCCAGAATTCCAAAATCCTGCGCCTCTCTTATGTCGTTTAAATTGGCCGTGTCGATAAAAAATTTCATTTTTTGCTTTTTAAGTTCGCGTAAAATTACGATGATTTAAGAGGTTAAAAAATATATTCTGTATGATTTTTTATTGATTCCATTTTGAACCAATCAAAATCAAGATGGCCGGTCTCTTATGCAGGTCACCCCGCCGAAAACCCGGCTCAGCCCACTTCGGTAGGTGGGACACCCCCACTCGTAGAACACCCCTACCCCCACTTCCATAGGTGGGGCTCCCCCACTTGCCTAAGCCCCCCTATCCCACCTCATTTGGTGCTACGGCGCATCTTTTAAGTAGGCTAACCATCCCCTATAAGTCCTTATTCCCCACATCCGACTGTTCGGCGGCGCGGATTTGAAGTGGGATATCCTTTCAAAGAACCCCTTAGCGGAACTCAATAAGGATCCACATCCACATCAATGCGCACGGAGCGGAAGGCCGCGACCGTATTGAGGGTATCGAGGTTTTTACGGATGAGGGCTTTGGTGTTTTGGGCAGACTGGTCTGCCGGAATTTTGATGAGGACTTTTCGGATGAATTGGTTTTTGACCCTGCCCACGGGCGGTTCCTCCGGGCCGAGCAAATGCTTTGCATCCAAATGGATTTGCATAAGTTTGGTGAATTCAACAGCTGCTTTTTCCACCCTTTCCTTTTTCGCATGGCGGAAACTGATTTGAATCAAACGGACAAAGGGCGGATACAGGAAAGACTTGCGTTCATATAGAATTTCATCGACGGTTTTCAGGTAATCGTAAGTCGTAACATTTTGCAGGATTTGGTGTTCGGGTTGGTAGGCTTGAATGAAAACTTTGCCCTGCTCCTTTCTGCGTCCCGCTCTCCCGGCTACTTGGGTCAATAGTTGGAAGGCTTTTTCGTGCGCCCGGAAGTCGGGGAAATTCAACAAAGAATCTGCACGGATGACCCCGACCAACGCGACATTCGCAAAATCCAACCCTTTGGCCAGCATTTGGGTTCCGACCAAAATATCAATCTCTTGTTGTTCCAATGCTTCGATTAATTTTTCATAGGCGTGTTTTTTGCGCATCGCGTCCACATCCATCCGCGCGATTCGCGCTTTGGGAAAAATGGATGCCAACTGCAATTCGATTTGTTCGGTCCCGATGCCTTTGGTGGTCAATTCCAAACTCTGGCAATTCACGCATTTAGAAGGCTTGGCTTGGGAATGGCCGCAATAGTGGCATTTCAGGCGGTTGGAGAATTTATGGTAAGTCAGCGAAACATCGCAATTGGGGCAATAAGGCATGTGTCCGCAGCTGAGGCATTCGACGACGGGTGCAAACCCACGGCGGTTTTGGAAGATGATGGCCTGTTTCCCTTCCTTTAAAACATTTTGGATTTCATCGCGCAACTGATGTGAAATATCACCGGTGATTTCTTTGTTTTTCAAAGCAGTACGCAGGTCGATTAATTCTATGGACGGCAGCACCGATTCGCCAAAACGGTTGGGGAGTTCGGCCAAACCGTATTTACCCGTTTTTGTATTGTAATAAGTTTCAATCGACGGGGTCGCCGAACCCAATAGGACGTTCGCCCCGGAGAACCGAGCCAATACCAAAGCCATGTCCCGGGCGTGGAAGAAAGGTTTGTTATCTGTCTGTTTATACGTATTTTCATGTTCTTCGTCCACGATAACCAACCCCAAATTCTGAAAAGGCAGGAACAAAGCCGAACGCGGGCCGATGATAATTTGGTATTCGCCATTCAAGGTTTTTTCCCATAATTCAACCCTTTCGCTTTGGTTGAAACCCGAATGGTAAATTCCGACTTTTTCGGCAAAATGTTTGCGGATTCTTTGCAACATTTGCGAGGAAATGGAAATTTCGGGCAAGAGGAAAAGAACGGTTTTTTCGGTCTGAATGTGTTTTTCTATTAATTTGATGTACACTTCGGTTTTACCGCTCCCTGTTACACCATGGAACAGTACGGGCTTGTCCGCTTCAAAGTGGATTCCGATTTGTTTGAGTGCTTGGTTTTGCTCCAATGTCAAATTCTCCGGATCTTGTTTTTCGGGATCAATTTCACCTATTCTTGAAGTTTCCAGCTCATAGATTTCCAATAGGTTTTTTTCTTCCATTGAACGGATCGTTGCATGGCTCGCACCGATTCGCTTCAGGAATTTCGAAACCTTCACCGGCTTTGGGCTTTGGGCTTCCTCTACAATGAGTTGCAGGATGATTTCCCTTTGTTTGGGTGCATGCCTGAGATTGTCCAAAGCACTATTAAACCGTTTTTCATCTGATTGAAGGCCGGGTTTTACACGAAGGAAATATTCCTTTTTGGGGGTGTATTTTTCTTTCAGGACTTCGTCCAATTGAACATATCCTTGTTCCCATAAGAATTTCAAAACGGAAATAAGGTGTCTTTGGTCTACGAGAAGCGAAAGTTCACTTACTTTTTGAACGCCTTTATTATCCAAAGACTCCAAAACCATTTGTTCCAAAGGATTCAAAGAAGAATCATTCTTGAAATCAATACTTCTAAGTTTCACGAACGTTTCACTTTCCCATTTCAAAGCAGATGGAAACGCGTTCCGATAAACTTCCCCCAATGTACACATATAATAGTCGGCCATCCATTCCCAGAAACGGATTTGCAAAGATGTCACCAAAGGATATTCATCCAAAATGGAGTCAATCCCTTTGGTTTTATAGAGTTCAGGTTTGTTTTGGTGAAGGGAATGAACGATTCCCGTATACAATTTTTTGGAACCGAAAGGTACTGCTACTCGTTGACCGGTTTGCAAAAGTTTTTTTTGCTCTTGGGAAATGTGATAGGTAAAAGTTCCCGGCAAGGCCAATGGTAAAATGATTTCCGCAAAAAACTGATTTGCCATAGTTGAACCGGCAATTTAAGAAATATCAGGCGTTTTCTTTCCTTCGGCGGATTTCTTTTTCAATCAAAGATAGTTCTCGACCGGTTTGCCCGGCCACTGAAGTGTTTTCTTCGGCGCGGCGGAGTAAGTAAGGCATCACTTCTTTGATGGGGCCGTAAGGCAAATATTTCGCCACGTTATAGCCCAAATGCCCAAGCTGGAAACTGATGTTGTCGCTCATCCCGAAGAGTTGGCCGAACCAAACCCGGGGGTGGTCTTTTTCGATTCCGTTGGCTTCCATCAGTTCCGTTAACAATTGGGAACTGTGTTCATTGTGTGTTCCGGCAAAAAGCGAAATCCGGTGGTTGTTTTTGATAATGAACTCCATCACAGCATTGTAATCCCTATCAGTGGCAGCTTTATCGACCTGGATGGGCGAAGGGTAACCTTCTGCTTCGGCGCGGTCACGCTCTTTTTCCATGTAAGCACCCCGCACGACTTTAAAACCTAAGAAATAGTTTTGGGATTCTGCTTTTTCATAAATTTGTTTCAGGTAAAACACCCGGTCGTGTCGGTACATTTGGAGGGTATTCCAAACCACGGCTTTTTTGCGGTTGTATTTCTGCATCATTTCGTCCACCAATTCATCAACCGCATCCTGCATCCAGCTTTCTTCGGCATCGATCATAATGATTACACCCGAATCATGGGCTTTTTTACAAACTTCATCAAAGCGGTGGCGGATGGCTTCCCAGTGTTTGAGGTTTTTTTCGGTCATAAATTGTTTCCGACCGACTTTTTCATACAAACCAATCCGACCGAAACCGGTGGGCTTGAATACCACGAATGGGATTTCTTTGGGATTGTTTTTGGCAATGTCGATTAAACGGAGGATTTCGTCTTTCACCCTATTGAATTCCGAATTGGTTTGTTGGCCTTCCACCGAATAATCCATGATGGAGCCGATGCCGTAACGCGAGAGTTCTCGTGCGACTTTCAAACAGTCTTCGGTGGTTTCTCCTCCTACAAATTGTTTGTAAATGGTTTGGCGAATCAGGGTTTTAACTTTCGAGATACGGAGAAAAAAAGGGATTTTTAAAACCCAAGTCCCCATCTTGGTCAGTAGCGGATTGGCTACCAATTTGAATAACAAATGGGCTTTTTTCAAGTCTTTGTCCGACTTGGATTCAAAAGCAATCCGGGTATCATTAAATAACGACATTATTCAATTTATTTACCCTGCAAAAGTACGTAAACTAATTCTGATTTTGAAAAATTAAAATGATTGGATGTTGTTTTTAAATGTATGCAATCTGTTTGAAAAAATACCCAATTAAAAATCCAGACCATCGTCTTCTTCGTTAGAAATATCATTGAAATCGTCGAGTCCGCCGAAAGAATCCGAAGGATTAAAAGTCGGTAAATTGATGGAACTACCGATTTCCATGGAATCGGAATTGGATTTGTTCATCGAACTCTGGAACTCAAAATCGCCGCCGAAAATAGAATCTTCTTCCAAATCCATGAATTTGGCTTGCTCCTGAATAAATTTCAGCCTTACATTGTCCAAGGCACCGTTCCGGTGCTTTGCGATGATGAATTCCGCTTGGCCTGTGCAAGGTGTTCCATGTTCGTCGTCCCAAACTTCGAGTTTGTAATATTCAGGCCGATAAATGAAAGAAACGATGTCGGCATCTTGCTCGATGGCACCGGATTCACGCAAGTCCGAGAGCAATGGCCGCTTACTACCGCCACGGGTTTCCACGGCGCGCGAAAGCTGTGAAAGTGCGATTACAGGGATGTTCAATTCTTTGGCAATGGACTTCAAACTGCGAGAGATGGTAGAGATTTCCTGTTCGCGGTTCCCGTTGGATTTCCCGCCACCCACGGTCATCAATTGCAAATAATCTATCACCAATAGTTTTACGCCATGTTGGGAAACCAACCGCCGGGCTTTTGCGCGGAGGTCAAAAATCGATAGGGCGGGTGTATCATCAATAAACAAAGGCGCATCTTCCAAACCTTTTACTTTGGTATAAAGTTGCTTCCACTCGTGGTCTTCTAAATTGGCTTTTCTAAGCTTCTCTGCCGTAATGCCGGTTTCCGAGGAAATCATCCGCGTAATCAATTGGACACTTGACATTTCCAATGAAAAGACGGCAACGGGAAGATTCCTTTCCACGGCCATATTCCGAGCCATCGAAAGGATAAAAGCGGTTTTCCCCATACCGGGCCGAGCGGCTATGATGACCAAATCGGATTCTTGCCAGCCGGAAGTGATTTTGTCTATTTTTTCAAACCCGGATGGAACACCGCTCATCCCGTCTTTCTCGGACATGGCTTTGATTTTCTCAATCGCTTGGCGAACCAGTGTATTGGAATCCGTAAAACTCTTTTTGATCCCGCCTTCGGTGATTTCAAATAATTTGCTTTCCGAAAAATCGAGCAGGTCAAAAACATCGGTGGTATCATCGTAAGATTTATCGATGATGTTGGATGAAATTTCAATCAGTCTGCGGAAAATATACTTTTCCATCAAAACCCTTGCATGGTATTCGATGTGCGCCGAGGAGGAAACTTTTTGGGTAAGTTGAACCAAATAATAATCGCCACCGACCAAATCCAATTTTCCCTCATTGCGGAGTTCATTGGAAACGGTTAACAAATCAATGGGTTGGGTATCGTGGAATAATTTCTGGATAGCAGCGAAAATGGTTTGGTGGGCAATTTTATAAAAAACCTGTGGGGTCAGTACATCGATTACCTCGTCAATTCCTTTTTTGTCAATCATCATCGCACCCAGTACGGCTTCTTCCAAATCGAGGGCCTGAGGCGGAATCTTCCCACGCTCTAAGTTAATGATTTTCTGATGTTTAATTGCTGCTGATGTTGTAAGTTCCAGATTTTCCATAGGACTTGCGAAGTTATGAATTTGAATTTCATTTTAACCTCAAAAACCGGAAATAAAGTTTTTAACAATTCCGGTTCCGTTAAATAGTACGTTGAAATACATATGGGCACGGCTTTTGATTCCTGACAAATATCATCTTTAGGTGATTCGGAAAGAAGTGGAAGATTGGCAAAGTGAATTTATGAACCTTAAAATTTAAAATGATGGCAACAAAACAACAACGCTCATTGGATGATGTGGTTTTTGAAAACAAAAACAAGGCATATGGTGCCTACTACAACCGGATTACAGCCGGGTGGGATTTGATGAAGTCTTTGGTCTTGACTATTTTTGGAATTTCCGTTTTGGCTGTGGTACTTTCGTTCACCCTTCATACAGAAACTGAAAATCCGGAAGAGGAACCTTACACTTACGAATTGGATCGGATAACCAATCCGCCTGCGGAAAAGGTAAAACCGGAAGTTCAAAAGGAAAAACCCGTTCAAAAACCCAAAACCCTACAAACCGATAAAACCAACCAAATCCCGACACCCAAGGTTAATCCGCCCGTTCAAACAGAAGTTTTAGAACACGATGACCTCGCCACTGCGGTTTCAACCGATGTCGGTGAAGACGGAATCGAAACCATCGTGAATCCCAATTCGACCGACACTTCAGGTACAGGAGGAAATGAAGATGGAAATGCTGTTGAAGACACAGAAGAGAACAATACTGTTTATATGGTAAGGGACGTGACGCATATGGCGGTTTTCCCCGGATGCGAAAAATTCGCCGGTAACAAGGAAAAACTCCAATCATGTCTTTCTGAACAATTGCAAAGGGAATTATCCATTCAATTAAATGATTTCCAAGAAACCGCTGACCGTCAAGGTTTTCATGAAGCCGTCGCTAAAGTCCAGTTCATCATTGATAAATCCGGAAAAATCGTTGAAATAAAAACGTTGAAAGGCGGAAATGCCTCGCTCAGTAAAGAATCAAGAGACGCTTTGGAAAGGATTTCCAAAAGAATGATTCAGAAAGGAAAATTGATTCAACCCGCGAAATTCAACGATGGAACGCCGGTCAACATGATGTTTACCATTCCTGTGAAATTTATTTCTAATTGATCAAACCTAAAAACCGGAAAGCCCATTTTTAATTAAATCGGGCTTTCTATTTTTTAATTAACTTTGGCCCATGATCAGACAGCTAATACATGTTTTCATGGGCGTCCTATACAGCGGGATGGGCGCATTCATTTTGGTAAAAGAATGGTTTCTGACCGATTTGAACCCGATTGCCGCCAAAGCATTGGGGATTTTATTTATATTATATGGAATATTCAGGATTTTCAGAGCCGCTAAAGCACTCAAAACAAAAGATTATTAAATTTACTTTAACCGCCCTATTTATTTTCCTGCTCATCGGTTGCAAGGAAAAAGGAAAAGAAATCACCCATCAACGCGGTGAAATGACCATTTGGGTCGATCCTGCCAATAAGAACCTCATCGAAGCTTTGACAGACGTTTACCGGATGAAATACCCGGAGGTGGAATTTAAATTTGTGTATGAACCCGAAAATATCATACTCCGGAATTTAATCAACTTAAAAGCCGAAGCGGCTTTCATCAACAAACCGCTTAGCCGCGAACAAGAAAATTATATTTACCAGGAATCTACTGTCAAACCTCGATCTACACTTTTAGCCTATGACGCAGTGGTTTTCATCACCGGAAAATCAAGTTCCATTGAATCTGTTTCGCTGAATGAAATCAAAGAAGGAATCCTTTCGGGTGACAGTAAATTTGTGTTCGATGACGGAAATTCCGGCAATTTCAATACGGTCAAAGAAGTCTTAAACATTGAATTGACTGAAGGCCAAAAAGTGAATTCCATGGAAAATGCCCATCAATTAATTGATTTTGTAAATATTTCGCCCGGAACCATTGGCATCATCGGCATGAACCTCATCAGCGAAAAAACCAATCCAAAAGTGCGGGAAATCCGGGATCGGATCAAAATTCTCCCGGTAATTGATTCCACCGGCAAACTTCAGGAACCCACCGTGCCCAATCTGTTGGCTTTTCATTATCCTTTTTTCAAAGGCGTTTACTTCATCGTGCGCGAACCCGGATTTGGAATCGGTAGCGGATTTACCCGTTTTGCAGGTTCCCAGCAAGGCCAACTGATCGTCGGCCGCGAAGGCCTTCAACCCAATTTCCTGTATGAACGCCAAGTCCAAATCAACAATGACCCACTTTGATTGTTGATACTTCGTTCAGAATTGTTGATAGATTTTAAGTTAAATTTACCTTCAACCCTGAAAAATTTTGTCAATTTATCGTTTTAGAAAAAAATGATAAATGAAAAAGAAGATTTTTGTACTCGACACCTCGGTCATTATCTTTGACCACAAATCCATCATGAACTTTGCCGAACACGATGTAGTCATCCCCATCACGGTCTTAGAGGAATTGGATACGTTCAAAAAAGGAAATGACACCAAGAATTTCGAAGCCAGGGAATTCATCCGCTTTCTCGATAAAACTTCCAAAGACCATTTAATCCAGGATTGGATTCCGCTTCCCGGCGAAAACAAAGGCTCTTTCCGGATTGTGATGGAGACCAACGGCATCGAAAAAAGCGCTACCAAAATTTACGGTGATTCGATGGACAATAAAATCCTGAACTCCTGCCTGATTGTTTCCAAAGAAGAACCCAAACGCCAGATTGTACTGGTTACCAAAGACGTCAACCTCAGGCTGAAAGCCAAGGCTTTGGGTATCCGTGCCGAAGATTATGAAACCGGAAAAGTACAAATCGTCGATAATTTACCCACCGGAATCCAGACTTATACTGAATTTGACCAGGAAATCATCGATTCCTTGTATAAGGATTATGCCGTGCCTTTAGAGGCCATCCAAGATAAAATGGAAACTTTCCCCAACGCCTATTATATATTGCAGGGCGATAAATCTTCGGCACTGGCTTACTACAATCCGTTCGACCAACAATTGGAACGGGTCAACAAGCAAACCTGCTTCAATGTGAAACCCCGTAACGCGGAGCAAGCATTTGCCATTCATTCCATATTAAAGAAAGAAATCAAACTCGTTGCGCTTCACGGTGTGGCGGGAACCGGGAAAACCCTGATTGCATTGGCCGGTGCACTGGCCCAGAAAAGGGATTACAAACAAATCTACCTCGCCCGGCCCATCGTTCCTTTGAGCAACAAAGACATCGGGTATTTGCCGGGGGACATCAAATCCAAAATTGACCCTTATATGCAGCCGCTTTGGGATAATTTGAAATTCATCCAATACCAATTCGACGAACAGGACAAGGAATACAAACAAATCAACCTGATGGTGGAACAGGAAAAATTATTGATTACACCACTTGCTTACATCCGTGGCCGAAGCTTGTCCGACGTAATTTTCATCGTCGATGAAGCCCAAAACCTGACGCCGCACGAGATCAAAACCATCATTACACGCGCCGGAGAAAACACCAAATTCATCTTCACGGGCGACATCAAACAAATCGACACGCCCTATCTGGATGAGCAATCCAACGGCCTTTCTTACCTCGTGGACCGCGTACAGGGACAGAAGTTGTTTGCACATATCCAGTTGATCAAAGGCGAAAGAAGCGAATTGGCCAACCTGGCAAATGATTTGCTTTGAAGACGATTTCTTCGCATTGATCCAAAACCCAATCAAACGATCAGTTTATGACCCTCAACCGTGGTGGACCACGGTTTATCGGAAATCTCATTCCGACGAAAGGTTTATTGTCATTCCGACAAAGGATGAATCTAAGATTCTTCGCTCTGCTCTGAATGACAACAGTGCGCTGCCCTACGCTCCGGATAACTGAATACCATATCAATCCATTAAGGGTTTATGTGATTCCAACGAAAGGTTAATTGTCATTCCGACGAAGGAGGAATCTAAAGTTTATTAATTTGTTGAAAAAAAAGAGCGAACAATTGGGTTAATTTTGGTTAGGATAGCAGATACCATTATATTTGCCCGTTTAAAAATTCTTAATACGACACGAATTATGCGAGGAAAATGGCTCATTGCAGGGATTGCAATTATTTTAGGGTTCCTTTGTATCAGACAGTTAAGTTATACTTGGTACACACAAAAAATTGAGCAAGAAATTGCTTCACTACCTAAAGAACAGCAAGAAGACCCGGTCATCGTGGACAGCCTGAAGGCGCAAACACTGGACTTGGGCATTATTACCTACCAATATGAAGATGCGAAGGAAAAAGAGCTGAAACTCGGCCTCGACCTGAAGGGCGGTATCAACGTCATTCTTCAAGTTCAGGTACGTGATTTATTGCAAAACTTAGCCAATAACAGCCAAAACCCGGTATTTACCGAGGCATTGGATGCCGCAGACATCACCCAACGAAGCCAGGGCGGACGGGCTTATGTCGATATTTTCTTTGAAGAATTCGAAAGAATCCGTGCAGAGAAAAACCAAAACCTACCCTATGCTTCCCCTGAAGTGTTCGGAACACGGCAAAATGCAGAAAAGATAAAATTCAACGATACGGATGAAGTGGTGAAAGAAACCGTTAAAGCCGACATCGATGCAAAAATAGGAACGGCCTACCAGGTAATTTCTTCGCGTATCGATCAATTTGGTGTAGTCCAGCCGGTCGTTCAGCGATTGGGGAGCCGTGCAGACGGGCGTATCTTGGTAGAATTACCGGGCGTAAAAGACACTGAACGTGTAAAAAGATTGTTACAAAGTACCGCCAAATTGGAATTCTGGAAAGTAGAAGCCGGCAGGCAAGACGTTTCCGCATTCTTCTATGGATTGACCCCTTCCAAATTCGGGATTACCGATATGGAATCCTTGCAACCCATTATGCAGCCTTCCGGAAGTAATTCCACTTTTGCCGTGCAGCTGAAAGATACCGCCGTTGTTAACAAAGTATTGAAATCATCCCTGTTGAAAGCGGAATTGCCCGCTTCCATCCGGAACTTTAAATATTATTGGGCCAATAAACCGATGCAAGTCGGCAATACGACTTCCAACTTATTGGAATTGTACGTCCTGAGCGGCAATGCAGAAGGTGCCCCGTTGTTGGGTGGTGATGCCGTAAAAGAAGCACGTGGAGAAAGAAATGCCGGTTCGATTTCCAATGAACCCGTCGTTTCGATGCAAATGACCTCCGACGGAGCCAGAGAATGGGGTAGAATTACCACTGAACTGAGCGCCAAACCGGGACAGATGAAGGAAAGCGTAGCGATTGTATTAGACCATTTGGTTTATTCCGCACCGAGCATCAATGAACCGATATTGGGCGGAAGCTCCCAAATCTCAGGGAACTTTACGCTGACTGAAGCACAAGATTTAGCAAATATATTACAAGCGGGTAGCCTCCCGGCATCTGCAAAAATCGTCCAAGCCGAGGTAGTCGGACCCTCATTGGGACAGGAGGCGATTAATTCATCTATAATCGCATTTGTTGTTGCATTCCTGTTGATTTTGGTATGGATGATTTTCTACTACAGCGAAGCAGGTGTTTATGCGAATATTGCTTTGGCACTTAACCTATTGTTCCTGATTGGAATTTTTGTTTCAATTTCAGCAACTCTATCACTTCCGGGTATTGCAGGTATTATTTTGACCTTGGGTATGGCCATTGACGCAAACATCATTATCAACGAACGGGTCAAAGACGAATTAAGAGAAGGTAAAAACATTAAACAAGCTATTTCTACTGCTTATTCATGGAAAGGTGCGATTTCGGCTATTGTTGATTCAAACGTCACAACCTTATTAACCGCAGGAGTATTGTGGATATTTGGTAAGGGGCCGGTTCAGGGATTTGCCACTACCCTTATCATTGGTTTGTTGGTTTCCATGTTTACAGCTATATTCCTTACAAGATATTTCATCGAAAGAAAATTAACCAAAGGAAAAGGAATTTCATTCTATACTCCCCTTACCAAAAACTGGTTCCAAAACACCAATATTGATTTTATGGGTAAACGAAAAGTTTTCTACCTCGTTTCTCTTATCGTCTGTATAATTTGTTTGGGGTCTTTGTTTACACGTGGATTGGACTTGGGAATCGACTTCCAAGGAGGTAGAACTTACACCGTACGTTTTGAAAAGCCTGTTGTATCTACTGATATCGCAAAATCGATTGGGGAAACACTTGTCGATGAAAACGGAAATAAATTTACTCCTGAGGTCAAAACATTCGGACCTGCCAATCAGGTAAAAATTACGACCAAATACAAAGCGGAGGAAGAAGCCACTCAGGTGGACGATGAAATCAAACAGAAAATATTTGCGGGAATCAAATCCTACTTCCCTGCCGACATGACTTACCAACAATTTACGGAAGATGGTGCCCAAATCGGAATTCTTTCTTCGGTGAAAGTAGGGCCATCTATCGCTTCTGATATTACCAGAGATTCATTCATTGCTGTAGTAATCGCATTGTTATTAGTTGGATTGTACATTTTGGTTTTCTACAAATGGCAATTTGGTGTGGGAATTATCGCAGCAGCTGTTCACGACGTGATTGTGATTTTAGGTTTATTCTCAATTTTCAAAGGAATTTTACCTTTTAACCTCGAAATAGACCAAGCGTTCATTGCAGCGATTTTGACCGTAATCGGTTATTCAATCAATGACTCGGTAATTATCTTCGACCGTATCCGTGAATTCTTAGGCATGCATCCGCGGATGGAATTCAAAGAATTAATCAACAAAGCGACCAATACAACTTTGTCCCGTACCATCAACACCTCTGTTTCCATGTTTTTAGTAGTGCTAATTATTTTCATATTTGGCGGTGAAACCATCAAAGGATTTATGTTTGCCATGATGATTGGGGTTGTGGTGGGAACTTATTCTTCTATTTATACGGCTTCTGCCGTTATGCTTGATTTAACCGGTGGTAAAAAACCGCAAATCAAATCCGATAAAGCATAATAGTTTTTAATTAATATCAGTCAAAACTCCGGAAGTAATTTCGGAGTTTTTTGTTTCAGATTCCTTACTTTTGCATAAATGAATTCATTAATTCTACTTCCGGCATTTATCAGTTTTCAGGAGCTCACCATCATCCTCCTTTTTGCCGTCATCATTTTCGGTCCAAAGAAAATCCCTGAAATTGCTCGGGGATTGGGTGAAGGGATACGGGCGATGAAGCAAGCAACAGACGACATCAAACGTGAAATCATGAACCCGGTAGAAGACATCAACCCCATGAAAGAAGTGCAGGAAACCATTGAAGATTCTAAAAAGGAAATGGAAGAAACATTGGATGATGCACTGGGGCCGGTAAAGCGAAAGTAAGTGGAGGAAATCATCGCCTTAGATAAAGAATTATTCCTATTCCTGAATACGTTAGGCAATTCCCGCTGGGATGGTTTTTGGATTTTCCTTTCCGAAAGGTCTTATTGGATTCCGCTCTATTTGGTACTTCTGTATCTTTTGTATAAAAATTTCGGGCTAAAAAGAACGGTGGCGGTTTTGGTACTGACCTTATTGATGATTTTGGTTACCGATCAAATCACCAATGTTTTCAAGGACGGTTTCCAACGGCTACGACCTTGTTTTGTCAAAGAATTTGATGGAATCATGCGTGGCGTGGGCTGTGCCCGACGTGGACAATTCGGATTCACTTCCGCCCATGCCTCCAATCATTTTGCGGTAGCCCTTTTATTGGGATTGATTTTCAGAAAAAAATACAAATGGCTCTTGCCGGTTTTATTGGTTTGGGCCGGATTGATTGCCTACAGCCGGATTTATTTAGGCGTTCATTTCCCTTTGGATGTGATTTGCGGCGCATTGATGGGCCTACTGCTTGGTTGGGGAGTTTTTAAACTTTACCAATGGTTGGTTCGCAAATACAAATTGGGCTAATATTTCTCCTTGTCTTTGAATCTTTTCTTCAGGATTTTCAATACATCGCGCAACTGGAAACCACGGGCGTGCAAACTCATTAAATAATAAAAGAAAACATCGGCGGCTTCTTCCAGAAAATTTTCGTCACTGCCTTGCTCTGAAGCGATGACCATTTCCACCGACTCCTCCCCCATTTTCTTGGCGATTTGAGAAGTTCCTTTTTGGTAATACCGCTTAATTTTATTGTTCTTGGCGTCCGGGCGTTTACCGTTTTCAATTTTCTCCTCCAGCTTTTTGAGGAATGGAAAGTCTTTTACGACTTCAGAATCTTTTGGCTTTTCCATTGAAACTTTCTGAAGGGTAAAAATAGGAAAAAACTTAAATCAACCTTCCGTTTGGTTGTTTTATTTTCATTTTCCAATTTTATTTATTTTTCTGCTTCCTCGCGCAACCTCCATTCGCTTTTCTTTTGATGAATTGCCAGCCTTTCATTGGAAGAAATTTCCGATTTTTTCATCGATTCCCCGGCGTATATTTTGAAAGCATGTTCATGTTTTTCCAATAAATGGTCATAAGGCCCTTTGGGTGAAATCAATTTAACCAGTACCGGAGCCATTTCCAAGGCGATGAAAACACCCATGATGAAAAGCGAAGCCCATCCCAAAACCGCATTGCTTTTTCCCAATTCATCCAAAGCTTGTATCCGTGCCGCAAATCCGGTATAATTGTTTTCGGAAGGATCCAAACCGGCCAATTCGATTTGTTTTTGTCCTGAAAGTTTATCGACTGCTTCATCCAGTTCATTCAAACGGGGTTGTATTTGCGTCCTATAAGCTTCCAATTCTTCTTTTTTAGCCCGTTTCAATTCTTCCTTGCGTTTGGCATTCGGGCCATAACCCACTTTGCCCGTAGTGGTTTCAGTGGCTGTTCCCACCACTTCTTTTTCCAGTTCCGACGATGCGGTATTGTATTCGTTTCTCAAAGAATTAATCCGGTCGTAAATTTCATTCCGCTCATTTGAAAAATTTGCTGAAAGTTGGATGTAACGGATGTTCACAGAATCCTGTAACAGCGTTTTATTGCGGTTGATAATTACATTTAACTGTTTATCAATTTCCTTTTCAAAAATCTTCAGTTCCAAAGGTTTTGATATGACGATTCCTAATAAGGCTGCCAAAATAATTCGTGGCGTTGCAGCTAAAAATTGTTGAATCAAACTGCCCGATTTCCGCATGGAAGCCACAATAAAACGATCTAAATTAAAAATCATCAAACCCCATAAAACGCCGAATCCCGCGGCAGCCCAAAAATTATCAAAAACGGAATACAACGCATAGGCCGACGAAAGTGAAGCCAAAATGGACGTAAACAAGATCACACCACCAATTCCGGCGTGTTTGTTCATTTCGGTTGGTGTTCTTTCAAGTATGCGGATGCTGCTCCCGGAACAAACAATTAAAAATTTTTGAATCCAATTCATATTATAAAAGGTACTTTGTTTAACCTAATAACGGAAAATGGGTTTAATTGTTACATTTCAACCATAAATATTTTTCCCGATTTCCTCCCTAAAGCCCAATTTTCCTTACATTTGGGCAAGAATTTCAAAAAACCAATTTCTAATGAGCATCATTACAAACATTCATGCAAGACAGATTTTAGATTCAAGAGGAAACCCGACAGTGGAAGTGGACGTCGTAACCGAGTCCGGCATCTTAGGCAGAGCTGCGGTTCCTTCAGGGGCTTCTACCGGTGAGTATGAAGCCGTGGAACTTCGTGACGGGGGAAAAGCCTTTTTGGGAAAAGGCGTTTCCAAAGCGGTAGCCAATGTGAATGAAAAAATCGCGCAGGAATTAATCGGATTCAATGTTTTTGAACAAGCATTGATCGACAAAGTAATGATTGAATTGGACGGCACGGAGAACAAATCCAAGCTCGGTGCAAACGCTATTCTGGGCGTTTCCTTAGCCGTGGCACATGCTGCATCCGGAGAACTCGGTTTGCCTTTGTACCGCTATGTCGGCGGAACCAATGCCAAAATATTGCCTGTTCCCATGATGAATATCGTCAATGGCGGTTCGCATTCTGACGCGCCCATCGCCTTTCAGGAATTTATGGTGATGCCCGTGTTGGCAAAATCCTTTTCGGAAGCCCTACAAAAAGGCACGGAAATTTTCCACCAACTGAAAAAAATACTTCATGACAGAGGGCTTTCTACTGCTGTGGGTGATGAAGGAGGCTTTGCTCCTACTTTTGAAGGAACGGAGGACGCACTGGACACCATTTTGGAGGCCATCAAGAAAGCTGGATACAAGCCTGGAAAAGAAATCATGATTGCTTTGGATTGCGCTTCTTCGGAATTTTACAAAAACGGAAAATATGATTATGCCAAATTCGAAGGAAAAAAAGGCGCGAAAAGAACATCGAAAGAACAAGTTGACTACTTAAAAGAATTAACCGAAAAATATCCGATTATTTCCATCGAGGACGGAATGGACGAAAACGACTGGGAAGGCTGGAAAATGCTGACCGAAGCCATCGGCGATAAAGTTCAGCTGGTTGGAGACGACCTTTTGGTTACCAATGTAAAAAAACTGAAAAAAGCCATTTCAGAAAAAACAGCCAATTCCATATTGATTAAAGTCAACCAGATCGGAACTTTGACCGAAACCATCGATGCGGTTCAAATGGCTCAGAACGCGGGTTACACAGCCGTCATGTCACACCGCTCCGGTGAAACCGAAGACAATACAATCGCCGATTTGGCAGTGGCATTAAATACCGGGCAAATCAAAACCGGGTCTGCTTCGCGCTCAGACCGAATGGCCAAATACAACCAATTGATCAGAATCGAAGAAATCTTAGGCGAAACAGCGGTCTATCCCGAACTTTCAGCCTTTAAAATCAAATAGAATCATCAAGATAATTGATAAAACTCATTTTGATTATTGAACGAGTTTATTGTATCTTGCTAACAAACTTTTACAAACAATGTCAGAAAAAGCAAAATTTAGTTATAAGGGTTCAGAGTTAGAACTTGAAGTGGGAATCGGAACAATGGATGAGAAATATGTAGATTTTTCCAACTTCCGTTCCCAAACAGACGAAATCATCACACTTGACCCCGGCTATAAAAATACCGGATCCTGCAAAAGTGAAATTACATTTTTGGATGGCGAAAAAGGAATCCTCATGTACAGGGGTTATCCGATTGAACAATTGGCCGACAAATCTAATTTTGCGGAAGTTATGTATCTTTTGTTGAAAGGTGAATTACCTAATTCTGCCCAATTGGAGAAATTTGAATACGATATCAAAGAATACAGTGTGGTTTCAGAGGAATTGGCAAAAATACTTTCCGCATTTCCGAGTTCAGCGCACCCCATGGGCGTATTGTCCTCGCTCACCAGCGCGCTGACCGCTTTCAACCCCAAGTCCGTCAACGTGAAATCTGAAGATGATATGCACCGCGCGGCAGTTACCTTGATTGGGAAATTTGCGGTTTTGGCCTCTTGGACACTTCGAAAAGTCAAAGGATTGCCGTTGAATTATTCCGACAGTAAATTGGGGTATGTGGAGAATTTATACCACCTCATGTTCAAAAACCCAAACCGTGAACTCGAAATGGATCCCGTTGTCATCAATGCTTTGGATAAATTATTGATCCTCCACGCCGACCACGAACAAAACTGTTCCACTTCTACCGTTCGTTTGGTAGGCTCCGCGCATACCGGATTGTTCGCTTCTATTTCAGCCGGCGTTTCCGCACTTTGGGGGCCGCTGCACGGAGGCGCGAACCAAGCTGTGGTAGAAATGCTGGATTTGATTAAAGAAGACGGAGGAAACGTTCAGAAATGGGTGGACAAAGCCAAAGACAGAAACGATGATTTCCGTTTGATGGGCTTCGGCCACAGGGTTTATAAAAACTTTGACCCGCGCGCACGCATCATCAAAACAGCAGCCGATCAGGTTTTGGATAAATTGGGCATTCAGGATGAGTCACTTGAAATCGCCAAAAAACTGGAGCTAGCCGCATTGGAAGACGAATATTTCGTATCCAGATAATTGTATCCGAACGTGGACTTCTATTCCGGAATCATTTACCGTGCCTTAGGGATTCCGACCGAAATGTTTACCGTAATGTTCGCAGTAGGCCGTTTACCGGGATGGATTGCACAATGGATTGAAATGCGCAACAACAACGAACCCATCGGCCGCCCGAGACAAATCTATACCGGTGCTCCAAAGCGAGATTATATGGATATGGGAAGCAGATAATTTTAATTAATAGATAACAAGAGGTTTTTCTTTCGGGATTGACCTCTTTTTTTATATTTGATTATTTCTTGAATCAATGTCTTTAAACCAATCATTGAAATGTTTTAAAATACCACAACCTTAAATCATACATTTATTCTAAATTTGCTATTCACGCATAATAAAATCAAATGACCACCCAAGACCTTCAATCCCGGTTAACACTTCCCATCATTGCATCGCCTATGTTCATCGTTTCCGGAACAAAACTGGTGATTGAATGCTGCAAAAACGGAATCGTCGGAACTTTTCCTGCCCTGAACGGCAGAACAACTGAAGATTTCGAAAACATGTTGATTGAAATCACAACTGAATTGGATAAATTCGAAAAAGAAACCGGAATCAAACCTGCACCTTTTGGCGTCAATATCATTGTCAACCACACCAACCCGAGGGTCTTGCCCGATTTGGAGATTTGTGCCCAGTACAAAGTTCCGCTCATCATTACTTCTTTAGGAGCCGTAAAGGAAATCGTCGAAGCGGTTCATGGTTGGGGTGGATTGATTTTCCATGATGTTATCAAAAAACGCCATGCCGAAAAAGCTGCAGAAGCCGGAGTAGATGGAATCATTTGTGTCGCTGCCGGTGCCGGCGGCCATGCCGGAACCGCTCACCCATTTGCATTGATCAACGAAATCAAAAATTTTTACAACGGATTGATTATTTTGGCCGGAAGCATCAATACCGGCAATGAAATCCTTGCAGCCCAAACCGCCGGAGCAGATTTGGCTTATATGGGAACCCGGTTCATTGCCACAAAAGAATGCCTTGCTTCCGGAGATTACAAACAAATGATTCTGGATTCCGGAATTGATGATGTAATATATACCGACGGGGTTTCCGGAGTAAGTGCGAATTTCCTTAAAAAAAGCATTGAACACGCAGGAATCAATACTACACAGAAAAAACGAGAAGATTTTTCCCAACTCACAGGCGAACACGCAAAAGCTTGGAAAGATATCTGGTCGGCCGGGCACGGCGTGGCGGAAATCTACGATATACCATCGGTCAAAGAATTAATCCAAAGATTAAAATCGGAGTACAAATCGGCTTTGGATAAAAATTCAGCAATTAGGGACAATTTGAAATATTAATTTTCAAAAATGAAAAACACACAAGAACTCATTGATTTAATTCACCTGAAACAAATCGATGCCCGTTTGTTTACCGGCAAAAGTGAATCGGTCGGAAGCACGAGCGTTTTTGGCGGGCAGGTTTTGGCCCAAGCCCTCAATGCCGCTTACCGAACGGTTTCGGAAGAAAGGTTCTGCCATTCTTTACACGGCTATTTCATCCTTCCCGGCGATTTGGAGAAAGACATTGTTTACAAAGTGCAATTGGTACGTGATGGCGGAAGTTTCACCACGCGCTATGTCTCGGCCGAACAAGACGGCGTTTCGATTTTTGTTCTGGCTGCATCCTTCCAAAAGGAAGAACCGGGCTATGATTTTCAGCAAGAAATGCCGGAAGTACCATCACCGGACTCACTCTTGAGTTGGGAAGATATTTACGAGCAAACCAAATCGGTTTTGCCTGCGCGTTTCGCACATTTTCTTTCGCTGGAAAGGCCGGTAATTTTCAAACCGACCGTCGTAAACAACCCATTTGAAAAGGTAAACTTGGAACCGATCCAACATGTTTGGTTCCAAATAAAAGAAATGAACCCTGAGATTTCAGTACCGGAATTTCAGGAAATTTTGGCTTATGTTTCGGATTACAATATATTGGTCACTGCACTGCAACCACATGCTTCCAAAGCGCACTTCGGCAACACCCAAATGGCAAGTCTGGATCATGCCATGTGGTTTCACCGAAAGCCGGAAGATTTTTCCGGATGGTTTCTATACAGCATAGAAGTTCCAAGCACGTCCAACGCCCGCGGGCTGACGACGGGGAAAATCTTCTCCCAAGACGGAAACCTGATTGCAAGCATCGCCCAGGAAGGCTTGATGCGACCTAAAAACCCTTAAGGAATGAAGATTTTCTATACCATCTCTCTGTTGATTTTGTCCAATATCTTCATGACCATCGCTTGGTATGGGCATCTGAAGTTTAAAGAATACAGTTGGTTTGCCAATATGGGTTTGATGAAAATTATTTTATTCAGTTGGATGATAGCATTGTTTGAATACATGGCACAAGTCCCGGCCAATAAAATCGGTTTCGTGGGAAATGGGGGCCCGTTTACCATCTGGCAACTGAAAGTAATCCAAGAAGTAATCACTTTGGTAGTCTTTACGGGATTTACCTTGATTGCATTCAAAAATGAAACTTTCAAATGGAATCACCTCATTGGTTTTGTGTTTCTGGTTTTAGCCGTTTATTTTATTTTTAAAAAATAAATTTTGTTTAAACATTCAATACCGGCTGGCTTCATTGAGTTTTTGAACAGCCGAAGGGCTGAGTTCTATTTTGGGAGCTTGGATCAGGGATTCGAGCTGGCTGAGACTGGTCGCACTCACAATCGGCGCAGTGATGGTAGGTCGTGCCAACAACCAAGCGAGTGAAATAACCGCCGAAGTCGTTTGGTATTCTTTGGAAACTTCGTCCAATGCGTCAAGAATCCTTAAGCCTCTTTCGTCTAAATACCGCTTCACATCTTTGCCACGCTGGCTTTTGTCCAAATCGCCATCATTCCGGTATTTCCCCGTTAGGAAACCGCTTGCGAGAGAATAATAATTCATCACGCTCAATCGGTGGTCACGGGCAATGGGTTCGTAATTTTTTTCGTAGTTCTCCCGGACATACAAGTTGTATTCGGGCTGCAATGTCTGGTATCTCGGCAAGTTGAATTTTTCGCTGGCTTGGAGAGATTCATGCAACCTTCCGGGTGAAATATTCGATGCACCGATCCAGCGGATTTTTCCTTCCTTGATCAAATCCTGGTAAGCCGAAAGGGTTTCTTCTACCGGTGTTAATCCGTCATCGTAATGGGTTTGGTAAAGGTCAATGTAGTCGGTTTGCAGACGAATGAGCGATTGGTCAACTTCTTCTATGATGTGTTTCTGGGAAGTATTGGGTCTTTCGGCAGACTTTCCCCTACCGCCGACTTTTGTGGCGATGACCACCTTGTCACGGTTTCTTCTCTTTTTAACCCAATTCCCGATGATCCGCTCGGATTCCCCACCGTCGTTTCCTTTGACCCAGTAGGAATAATTGTTGGCTGTATCGATAAAATTGAAACCGGCTCCGAAAAAAGCGTCAATGATCTCAAAGGATTTTTTTTCATCGATGGTCCATCCGAAAACGTTTCCGCCGAAAGTAATCGGTGCTACCTGAAGGTCTGAATTACCCAATTGTCTTTTTTGCATTGTTGAAAAATTTAAAGCTTAAAGTTAAGGAACTAAAGTCAAACCACACTGATTTCTGACTGATTTTTGTCGCCAAAAACAATCTATCGGGAGCCGATCGACCCGCCTCTTTTCCCCAGTTCGATGACCTCAAGGTTTTCGATTTTCTTTGAGTCGATTTCAAACCGCAACATGGTACGCAATTGGTGGAAACCGTAAATTCCACAAGCACCCGGGTTCATGTGAAGCAACTCCAGTTTCTTATCGGGCATCACTTTCAAAATATGCGAATGGCCACAGACAAAGAGTTTGGGTGGATGGCGATAAATTTCTCCACGGATGGCCGGACTGTATTTCCCCGGATATCCGCCGATGTGTGTCATCCAAACATCAACCCCTTCCAGTTCAAACCGGTTGTGCAATGGGAATTCTTTTCGGATTCCGGCATTGTCAATATTGCCGTAAACAGCTCTCAATTTACAGACTTTGGTGAGTCCGTCTGTCACCGTCAAATCCCCAATATCCCCGGCATGCCAGACTTCATCCGCTTTGGAAGCATAGTCCAGAATCCGTTCGTCCAAATAGCCGTGGGTATCTGAAAGCAGGAGGATTTTTACCATCATTTTTGATTTAAACGGTAAAACTAATTCATTTTATATTTATAAATTTAGCAATGCGGAATTTTCTATAAGCTCCGAAAACTTATGAAAGCCAAAAAGTGTTTGAATTGTGAACGTGTTTTTGACGGGCATTTCTGTCCCGATTGTGGCCAAAATACTAAGGAAAAGCGCATCGACGCACATTATTTCCTGCATGACATTCCGCACTCCGTTTTCCATATCGACCGCGGATTTTTTATACTTTGAAAGGCCTTTTCCTGCGCCCGGGAACAGTGGTGGAAGAATACCTCATGGGCAAAAGGGTAAAACATTTCCGCCCGTTCGCCTATGTGATGATCCTCACGGCTGCCAGTGCATTGGCTGTTAAAATGCTGATGTGGGTCAAAGAAAAACTAATGCAGGTTTACCAACCGGGATTTGAAATGCCCGTAAACGAGAATTTCTTTGAGAACTATTTCAGCGTTTTCATATTTCTGATGATTCCTTTTACGAGTATGGTTACTTGGATTTTTTTCGCAAAAAGGAAATACAATTTCTGGGAAGATTTCTTGGCGAATACTTATATCAACGCGCAAATCAATTTCATTTGGATTTTCATGCATTTGTTGAGTTTGCTGATGATTTTATTTTCAAAAAAATATATGGAATTTGAATTTGGATTTTTTCAATTGATATTCATGGCATTTTTTCTTTACCTCTACGGTAGCGTTTTCGGCCACTTGATGGGGCATTTTTATAAATACCCAAGATTGATTCTCCGATTAACCATTATGAATACCATACTTTACATCACGTATGCTGTGGGATTTTATTTGGCTGGATTCATGGAGTTTCCTTTTTAAACCCTTATCCTGATTTTATTTTGACTATTGGGAAAACAACTATTGATGTGTTTCTAAAATCCCAGCAATGAACCATGCATAAACCCTTTAAGCGAATCGCTTACAGCGACATGATACCATTTATCCGCCTTGCCCAAAACAAATACCGAATCGTTTTTGGATAAGGATGCTATTTGACGATTCTTGGTCGAGGGTCCTAATCGGAGTTCACTTCCGTTTCTAAGTATGATCGCAATTTGTTTGTCAAACCCGCTATCCGCTTCGGGTACCTGCCGTTCCCGAATGAACGGCAAAGGATCTACCGCGCCGCCGTATCCTTGGTAAATTCCGAAATGAAGATGGGGCGGTGTATTTTTTGCATTCCCCGTATTCCCTACAAATCCCAACGTATCACCGGGTTGGACTTTTTGACCGGAAGAAACCGCAACGCTGTCCAAGTGCGCATAATACAATGAATTTCCAAACAAGCCATCCCGAAGCCAAACCTGCTTCCCGCCTAATCCACGTTCGCCCGTAAATCCAATCCTACCCTCTACAGAAGCGATCACTGGCGTTCCCCGTGCCGCAAAAACATCTACCCCTTCATGCGAACGGCTGCCCCCATCTCGGTGCGCACCCCAGAAACTTTGAATGTTCCCGTTTCCTGCTCCTGCAACGGGAAAACCATAAGCGGGTTGGGTATAAATCAGAATGGTAAACGGAAAATCAGCAAAAAGTTCCGGTTGTACAATGATTTTGTAAGCTCCTGTTTCCTCAATTCCTAAACTTATACTAGGTTCCGGGTTTCCACTTTTCAAATGTTTCAAACCTCCTCCATTGGCTTTTTGGAAAATATCTACAAATACTTTTGTACTATCGGCAGGCAAAACCAAATCCACATGCAGCCTGTCCCCTTTCTCGAATTCCAAATCATAACTGTATGCAAAAAGATTTTCCGGATGGAACCGCCCTTCCAAAACAAAAGGATGGGGAATGCTTAAACTATCTTCCTGTGCCCGTTTAAATACATTTTCCCAAGCATTGAATTTTGGATTGTTTTTAAAGTCACGGGCATAAATTTCCCTTGCCGACGGTTTCAAGATGGAATCAGCCGCATGTTGAATCTGTTTACAGCCTAAAAGAGAAAAGGAAATGATGAAAACAACGCCAAAAACTTTCATGTTCCTTTTCATGCAGAAATTATACCACAAGATTTATTTGTAATTTTGGACGTTAAATTCAAAGCATTGCGTTACTTTTTGGAATTTGCATACAATGGCCAAAACTATTTTGGTTGGCAAAAACAACCTGAACAAATCAGTATTCAGGAAGTATTGGAAAATGCCTTGTCCACGATTCTAAGAAGAAACATTGCCTTGACCGGAGCGGGCCGAACCGATTCCGGCGTACATGCCCAGCAAATGTTTGCCCATTTTGATTGCGAAGAAAATTTACCTGAGGATTTGGTTCACCGATTGAATTCCTTTTTACCTAAAGACATTGTGGTTCTTAAAATCCATCCCGTTAAACCCGAAGCACACGCCAGGTTTGATGCGCTGGAGAGGACTTATCATTATTTTATCCAAATTGGGAAAAATCCTTTTAACTTTGGTTCCACTTGGCAAATCCACCAAGAACTTGACGTAAGGAAAATGAATGAAGCCGCTCGCAGCCTTTTGGGAAAACAAGATTTCAGCAGTTTCGCCAAATTGCATACCGATGTAAAGACCCATATCTGTGAAGTGAAATTGGCACAATGGGAGCAAAATGCGAACCAACTAAAATTTAGTATCACAGCTGACCGCTTCCTGAGAAATATGGTACGATCCATTGTAGGAACACTTGTCGATGTAGGAAAAGGAAAAATCGATTTGACTGAATTTAACAATATCATTGCCCAAAAAGACCGTAGCTTTGCAAGTGGTTCTGCTCCCGCCCAAGGTCTTTTTCTGGCAGAAGTGGTTTATCCGAAAACTTTGTTCTTCAATGAGTGAATCCAAATTCGATTATTCGGGGTTAAAGAGGGTTGTGAAAATCGGGATGAGTTACCGCGGTTTGTTCACGGCTGTGGTGGTGATTGCGCTGCTGAGCGCGGCTGCATCTTCCATCCGACCGCTTTTAATCGGAACTTCCATTGATAATTATATCTTGATTTACGATGAAAACAACCAACCGGTTCTACCTGATTTACCGGGATTGACCCGGTTTTTATTCATCCTATTCGGAATTTTAATCTTTGAAGTCACACTGCAATTCTTCGTGATTTTTCTGGCCAATAAAGTGGCACAACGAGTCATTCGCTATTTGAGGGTGAGGCTTTTCAAACACATCATCAAATTCCGGTTGGGCTATTTTGACCGAACGCCCAATGGTGTTTTGGTCACGCGTTCCGTTTCGGACATTGAGACCATCGCGGAAATTTTCAACAACGGCATCTTGGTTTTAATGGTCGATGCCCTGCGTGTTGTATTCATGATCAGCATAATGTATTATATGAACTGGTCGTTGGCCACCATCGTTATTCTGATTCTCCCATTGATGGTCGTCATCACCAATTTGTTCCAACGCGTATTGAAAAAAGTTTATATGGCAGAAAGGACTTTGACCGCCAAGCTCAATACTTTTGTCCAAGAAAGACTGACGGGGATGAACATCGTTCAACTCTTCAACCGCCAAGCGACTGAGTTCGAAAAATTCAAAGTCATCAATAAGGAATTGCGTACCGCATTTCTGAAAACCAATGTTTATTTTGCGCTTTTATTCCCAGTTGTGGACATCATTTCGGCACTCGCCATCGGATTGATTCTTTGGTTTGGAGGCCTGCGTGCCGCTGTAGAAGGCGATGTCACTGTAGGTGAAATATTTGCCTACATCACCTACATCGGTATGCTCACCCAACCCATGCGGCAAATCGCGGATCGTTTCAATGCCATTCAACGCGGATTAATCGGTGCCGACCGGGTATTTAAAATTCTGGACGATGACCAATCCCTGCCCAATAAAGGAAAGGAAACGCTCACCCAAGTAAAAGGGGAAATTGATTTCAAGGATGTACATTTTTCTTATATTCCCGAAAATTCAGTATTAAAAGGGATTTCCTTTCATTCGGATCCGGGACAGACCATCGCCATAGTTGGCGCAACCGGTGCGGGAAAATCGACGATTATTAATTTATTGAGCCGATTTTATGACATTGATTCGGGTGATATCCTCATCGACGGAAAAAGCATTTACTCCTTGGAATTGAGTAATCTCAGAAGCCATATTGCGGTGGTTTTGCAAGATGTATTTTTATTCAATTCGACGATTTATGAAAATATTATTTTAGGGAGTACCCACATATCTGTCGAAGAAGTCCAACAGGCAGCCAAAGAAATCGGCATCGATGAATTCATCATGTCTTTGCCAAAAGGTTACCACTCCGAAGTAAACGAACGTGGCGGAAGCCTTTCGGTAGGCCAAAGGCAATTGATTTCTTTTCTGCGCGCTTACGTTTACAATCCGGAAATATTGGTGCTGGACGAAGCTACTTCTTCCATCGATACAGAATCCGAAACCTTGATTCAGAACGCGACCGAAAGGCTGACCGAAGGCCGCACTTCCATTATCATCGCGCATCGTTTGGCAACCATCCAAAAAGCCGACCAGATTTTGGTGATGGATGACGGGAAGATCGTGGAGCGCGGAACCCACACCGAATTGTTGGAAAAAGGCGGTTATTACCACAATCTTTATGAAGTCCAGTTTCAAGCAAGCGAATAAAAACTATGAAAGCTTAGGGTTTTCCTCTTTAATTGATTAATTTTGGGTTTAATTAATTTGAAAATAAAATGAAAAAAGCAATACTAATCTGTGCATCAATTGGCCTTATAAGCCTTTCATCCTGTAAAAAAGAAGAAATACCGAACGATTCCACGGTAGAAAACACCCAATCCGAAATGGAGAACAATTCAGGAGAATTGAATGAACCAAATGATCCCCAAATTACCGAATCGGAAATCCCGAAATTCAGCGACCCTGATGTTCAGGCTTATGCCAATGAGCTGGCAAAATATTACAATGAATTCCGGGTTGCTGAAGAAAAAGGCGATCAGGCAAGATTAGAGGAATTGTTGAAACAACAGGTTTCTTACCACCAAAAACAACAGGAAGTCCTCCAATCCCAACCAACAGAAGAAAAAGAAAAATTCAGAGCATGGGCAGCTGAAGTGGCCAAAGCTGCACAAGAATAAATTTCATACTACCAAAAAATAAATCCGCAATCCTTCTTCAAAAAGAAGGATTTTTTTATCTGTGTATTTTAAGTATTTTTGGGTGGTTCATTCCAATATCTTTTCAAATATGAGATACCTGTTTTTGTTGTCCGTCCTCGCCCTGAACATCCAATGTTCCGCGCCAAAAACCCTGACTGCATCTGATTACGAAAAGTCACTTCCCAAATACATCCAATCCATAAAACCGGCTGAACTCAGCAAACATCTATACATTTTCGCATCGGATGAATTCGAAGGACGGGACACCGGAGAGCCGGGACAAAAAAAAGCCGCTGAATACCTGCGGAATTTCTACCAAAAACAAGGCATCGCTTCTCCCGCAAGTGAATTTGTCCAAAATTATTTCCAACATATTCCGGCCGGGACTTATCCAAGGATTACAAAAGATACGGAAAATGTATTGGCTTTTATTCCGGGAACTGAAAAGCCGGAAGAAATCATCGTCATTTCTGCCCATTATGACCATGTAGGCATGGAAAACGGTGAAATTTACAACGGTGCCGATGATGATGGTTCCGGCAACGTTGCCATCTTGGAAATTGCCGAAGCCTTTCAATTGGCCATTAAAGATGGCTTTAAACCCAAACGTTCTATTTTATTTCTCCATGTAACGGCCGAAGAAATCGGTTTGTTGGGCTCCAAGTTTTATACTGACATCCAACCGGTTTTTCCATTGGAAAACACCATCGCAAACCTCAATATAGATATGATTGGACGGGTTGATGAAGCCCATTTTGAAAATCCGGATTACGTTTATTTAATCGGTTCCGATAAACTCAGCACCGATTTGCACAACCTTTCGGAATCGGTCAATCAAAAACACATCCGGCTTGAATTGGATTATACCTACAATGCGCCCGACGACCCGAACCGTTTTTATTACCGCTCCGATCATTATAATTTTGCCAAAAACAATGTGCCGGTGATATTTTATTTCAACGGTGTCCATGAAGATTACCACCGTCCGACCGATACGCCCGATAAAATCGATTATAAAATATTGGCCAAACGTGCCCAATTGATTTTTGCGACCGCTTGGGAACTTGCCAATGCGGAAAACAAACCGGTTGTGGACAAGGTGGAGCCTTCACGTTAAATTATTTCAAAACTGTAAGGATTTAATTAAAAAAAACAAAGGATGGTATATTCTTTGGGTTTTGATGGATGGAATTTTCCAATCAAAAATCGTACAGTATGAAAAATCACAATGACTGTAGCAGTTTAAGAGGAAAAACAGTGGTCATCACCGGTGCTTCCAGCGGAATAGGAAGAGCGGCCGCGGAAGCATTTGCCAAAGAGGGATGCAACCTTGTTTTGGCCGCACGTGGCAAAGAAGCACTGGAAGAAACCGCTTTCATTTGCAGGAATCTGGGTGCCATCGCAATCACTGTTCCTACTGATGTTTCTGATGCAGAACAAGTCCAAAACCTCGCTGAGGAAGCACTCCAACTCAATGGCGGAATCGATGTCTGGGTCAACAATGCGGGTGTCATGGCCAGCGGGAAATTCGAAGACATCCCGCTCGAAATCATGGATCAATTGGTGAAAACAAATCTTTTGGGATACCTCTATGGTGCGCGTGTAGCTATGCCGATTTTCAAAAAGCAAAAAAAGGGAATATTGATTAATAATATTTCAATCGGCGGATTTATACCGGCTCCGTTCAGCGCAGCTTATTCGGCCTCGAAATTCGGCATCCGTGGAATGTCCGAAGGTTTACAGGCAGAAGTCTCGAATGAACCGAACATCCACGTTTGTTCGCTTTATCCCGGGCTACAACGCTCAACGGGCAATATGCACTCTTCCAAATATTCCGGATTGGATTTCAAGATTCCACCCATTGCATCGGATCCGAAAGTTCTTGCCGAGGCGATGGTCAAAACCGCCAAAAACCCGAGAAAAAATGTATATCCCAACTTGTCGGCTTGGCCGCTGGTAAAGGTTTACCGCTTATGCCCTTCTTTGTTTGGAATGGCCGGAGCCGCCGCCATGCGCCTGATGATGAAAGAAACCCGAGCGGGAAACGACGGTAATATTTTGATTCCTTCACAAGGTCCGATGCAAATTTATGGTGAAACCATGTTGCCGGTTCCCACCAAAAAAACACGGAATTTTATGTTGGCCGGCTTGGCGGTGGCAGCAGGAATGCTATGGCTCAATGCCAAAAGGAAACCATGAGGTTTGAAGCTTATCTTTCCAACCACTGCCGAAAAGCGTTGACGCGCTCACGGCTCACAATAAAATCTTCCTTCCGGTTTTTCATATAAAGCTGGAAACGGTTTCCGGAATGGGTAGTGATGTTTTCAATGAATTTCAAATGGACGATGGCATTGCGGCTGATGCGAAAAAAATCCTTTGGGTTCAGTTGGTTTCCCAGTTCCGTCAGGGTTTGGTCAATCGGATATTCGCGGTTTTCGTGACAGAGGTAAGTCCCTTTATTTTTGGCACAAAAACAACTGATGTTTTCAGTTTCGATGGTTTTTAAATTGCTTCCGATTTGAACCAAAAACCGTTCACGGTACTTATTTTCAAAATTATTGATTAAAAGCGATTTCAATTGAAAAGCATCCCAAAGTACAGGCGTGTGTTTTTCGTTGAATTTATCGATTGCTCGTTTTAAATCTATTTCATTTATTGGTTTAAGTAAATAATCTATACTATTGAATTTAAACGCTTTGACAGCATATTCATCATAAGCAGTTGTAAATATAATCGAACTTTTGGGCTGTACCTGTTCGAAGATTTCAAAACTGATTCCGTCGCCCAATTGAATGTCGAGAAATATCAAATCCGGCTCGGGATTTTGCCGGAACCAATCCACGGCTTCTTTCACGCTGCTGAGCATGACCAAGGGTTCAATACCTTGGTTTTGCAACAACCGCAAAAGGTAGCGGGCAGCCGGTTTTTCATCTTCGATGATAATGGATTTCATATTCCTTGCCTCCTTTGCTTTTCCAATTGTTTCTTGATTTGCTTGTTTTTCCATTCGGATTTATTGAAAAAACCAAACACGCTGACACCATGAAAAAGCAATCCAATCCCCCAACCGGCGATAGGCCAAATTGCCCAGAATTGACCCTCTTTCCTAAAGTTCAGGAATAAGAAAAATGCGTTCATCAAAACATACGCAGCCAAGTGTACATAAAAGCCCAATCGGTCTTCTACGACTTTCTTTGCGCTGAGGTATTCTTCGGTTGAATAATTTTTATTTGTTTCCATGATTTTGATTTTTTATTGCTGGATTATTAAATCGATTCTTTTTCATTTCTTTGAGGATCATACGGCTTTTCAATGAAAAGGAGAATGTGATGGCCGCCATCCAGACCAAGCTGAATGTCATGAGAATCCAAGAATAATACGCCCAATCGTAACTCCCATCTCTCAAATCAATGAAATGGAGGTAAACCGTCATCACCAGGTAACCAAAGAGAAATAGGTAAAATTCATGGGTCTTTCTGACAGACTTTTCCGCTTCAGACCATTGCTTCAATTGAGAATTTCTTAATTCCATTTTATCAGTCTTTTATATTTCCGAAAAACCGATCACGTTCTTTCTTTCTACGCTCCAATTCTTTCTGAACCTGCCGGTCTTTCCAAGAAGCGGAATTGAACATCCCGAATACTTCTACCGCATGGAATGCAACCCCGATTCCCCATCCGAGCAACGGCCAGAATGCCCATTCGAGATTGCCATCCCGGAGGTCCAAAAACAGGAAAAAAATGTTGATAATCGCATAGCTGGCCAAGTTCCAGTAAAATCCTTGAAGCTCTTCCACACGTCTTTTGGCGGCTTTGAGTTCTTCTTTCGTATAATTTTGAATGGTTTCCATAGTGGTTATTTTTTCTGTTAATAAAGGTAATTTGACAATAAATTTCTCGGGCAATTCTACTATTTGCACTTCTTTACGGGTAAATGATTTATACCTTTCTATGATGTTTTTCAGTCCTTTCCCCGTGCTTCTATGCAATTGATTTTTAATTTGTAAATTATTTTCAATCAATAAATAATCATTTTCAATATAAACTTTCACTTTCAGAGTTTCATCTCCAGAAATCCGGTTGTGTTTGATGCAGTTTTCCAATAAAATTTGGAGTGAAAGCGGGACGATTTGGAAATCCTTATTAAACTGATTTACAATTTCGAACTCTAGGCCGTCCTCAAAACGCTGTTGCATTAATTTCATATACGTCCGGCTGAAATCAATTTCCTCTTTCAATGGCACCAATGCTTTGTCGTTTTGCTCCAAAACATAGCGGTAAACCGAAGAAAGTTCACTGACAAAAGTCTGGGCTTTATCGGGATTTTCCGAAATCAACCCATTCAGCACATTGAGGCTGTTGAACAAAAAATGCGGCCCGATTTGGGATTTGAGGGATTCATGTTCGGCTGAAATCTGAACCACTTTCTGCTTTTCCTCTTTGATTTTAAGGGATTGGTATTTTAAAATGAAATTCAAAATATACAGCACACAGGCAATCGTGCCGGAAATCCAAATCAATTGCTGGATGTTTTTCAAGGAATCCTTGGAAAAAAGCCAATCGGCTGCTTCCTGAAATGTATTTCCACTGATTCTGAGCTCCAACAGGAAAAGGATTCCACCAATGATGACGCTGACGATACAACTCATCAGAATCCCGGTTAACAACCTCAAAACATGAAACTTCAACGCCCTACCGTCTAACTTTCGTTCTACCAAATGGTAGATAAATCCATTGACGGAATAAAGCGGAATGGTATAAAAGGCAGTCCAGCCGAGGGTTTGGAATATTTTGGGCAATGTAGGCAATTCACTTGCATTGACCACATACATCGCCAAAAACATCATGGAAACGCAGATGATGATGATGGTTAAATAGCGAAGATGGGTTAAAAACCGTTTCATTCTTAAGGTATAACTTTGAAAATTAGGGCTTACAAGTCGTTTCCAAGATTTCATCAACTTGATCTTCGCCCCATTCGGGTTCGAAATTTTCTTTCTTTTCGATGGCCAATAATTCTTTTGCCTGTTGGATTTGTGGGCAATACTCCTTGGGGTCTTTCCCCCAGAATTCGGCACCGCCCATATTGTATTGCGCCATCAGATACATGGCTCGTGGATTCTTAGCATCCAGTTTCAATGCATCGTCATAGTCTTTGATTATGGCTCCGGAAAGGGACATCGCATAAGTCCCCGGGTCTTTGGCAACTTTCACAGTTCGGAATAAACCCCTCAAAGTCAATATTTCAGATTGGTTTACATCTTTCATTGCTTCAAGGGTAGAATATTGCGATTCCAATTCGTCCACCTGACGGATGGCTTTGTCTTTGTCCATTGAAAAAGCAACCAAAGTGCGGATGAACAGGGCATAATAAAGTGGCAACCAATTTTCGGTTTCCACTTTAGCGATACGGTCAAAATGCTGTGCGGCACGTTCCATGTCGTCGCCGGTTTCAGCGGCACCGAAAGCAGTTAGGGCTTTTTGCATTTCGGTCTCGTACTTCGACTGGGCTTGGGAATGGGTAAAAAGCCCGGCCAAAAGAAGGGTCAAAATGAGGATGAAGTTTTGCATATGGATTGATTTTTAATTTGATGAACCAAAATTCGTTCATAGCTTAAAAGTATCAAAAATCTTTGGGATGAACTGTAAAATTAAGATGATGAATCGTTCCAATGGTTGAAAAATAATAAATCATCAGTCTTATTCCTCTATTCATCCTCTATCTTTATGCCTGAACCATCCACTTTTGGGTTCCGGCAATCCATTTTTAACCGTTTGACCCAAAAATATACGTCTTAGTGATATAAATATTAGCTTTCAACTAATAAATATAATCTAAAAATATACGTCTGGAACTTAAAAATTTAGTTCAAGACGTAAAAACATTAGTACAGGACGTAAAAATATAAGTCTTAGACGTATAAATATCAGTGGAACGCCAATGGATTAAATAGATGGAATAGAAATAAGTGGTTCCTTGCTATTTCATTTCACAAAAAGAAATTTCTTTATTTCAGTTTTATAAAATCCAAATCTTGGAAATCATAACTAAAATCGGTCAGAGGAGAAATCGGCGCCATTTTCAATCCGGTAACTTTCCCATTTTCGGTTTTCACAAAAACAAAAGCATCGGCGTGCAAATAGGGATTGTCCCATTTTACCGCATAGGTATCGTCTTTGTAATAGAACATTTCGCCTTTCAACTGACTGGATCGTTTGGACGTAAAACGAAGTTTTCCTTTTTCATTGGAGAGGGTAATTTCCCCAAACCAATTGTCTTCATAAGTTCCGATAAGCACTTTGGTATCAGGTAATTTCAATTTTTTATTTGATTCAACCGTTTGCCAGACTTCATCCGTAATTTTATCGGCATCCCCCTTACGCTTAGCAATCAGGTCGTCATATTCTTTCACCCAATCTCTTTCGGGCAATCCGAGGTAAAAGTCTTTGATGGTATTGGAAACCGCCATGAAAGCGGCTCCTTCCTGCTGGTTGGTCAAAACGATAATGCCCAAATCCAGTTGGGGGACCATGATAATTTGGGTAACGATCCCCTCCAGCCCGCCGGTATGTGAAACCTGTAATTTACCGGCCACATCTTCCAGCACAAAACCTAAGCCATAGGCTTTGAATAAGGTATTATATGGTTCTCGAGTCGCAACCGGCATCAAGGTTTGGGGTTTGGAAAGTTCTTTCATCTGTTTTTCCGAAACCAATTGTAAACCTTCTATGGATTTTCCGTTGTTCAATTGAAACTGTACCCATTTGGCCAAGTCATCTACATTGGAATAAATGCCGGCTGCCGCATCAAAAATCGGATTAGTGTAACGGTCAATGACTTTCAGTTTCCCGTCTACGGGAACATGCGGAGCGATGGCATTCGTGGTATCTTTCAAAATATTCCAGTTGGGAGCGGTGCGGTCCATCCCCAAAGGTGTTAAAAATTTTTGTTGGATAAATTCCGTCCAGTTCATTCCTGAAACGCGCTCTATCACTACACCGGCGATGATGTACAACAAATTGTCATAATCATATTTCGAACGGAAGTCCGAAACCGGTTTCAGAAAATGAATGTTCTGAATGACGTCTTTCGGCGTGAAATCATGCCCGTCCGGCCAAACCATCAAATCGCCCGCGCCCAGACCCAGTCCGCTGCGGTGCGTCACCAAATCCCGAATGGTAAATTCTTCCGTCACATATTCATTGTACATTTTGAATTCGGGGATGTGTTTTTTGACTTTGTCGTCCCAATTGATTTTTCCTTCCTCCACCAAAAGCGCAATGGCGGTGGTGGTAAAAGCTTTGGAATTGGAAGCAATCCCAAAATTGGTAGAAGCATTTACTTTTTCACCCGTTTTGATGTTGGTAACGCCATAACCCTTTGCCAGAACTACTTTTCCATCGTGCACAATCCCAACCGCAATACCGGGAACATTAAAGGTTGTGAGTGTTCGGTTGACGAGTTCATCTACTTTTTGTTCGGGGATTTCTTGGGAGAAGAGCGTGACCGCCAGGAAAATGATAAAAATCGAAAAGTGTTTTTTGAACATTGTAAAAATTATTTTAAAAATCAAACATTTATATTCCGAAAGACCTTGTAAACGGAACGAACCTTGTCAAGGTAATTTTCGCTTTGAAGATTAACCTTGACAAGGTTTTAAAAAGCATTTTAATATTTTAATCACCAAAAATATAAAACATCCTCATCTTCTTCATTGCAAATAGCAAAACATTGAAATAATTAATAAAATCAAACGATATAAATTCTGGAAATTCGTGTAGAAACAAACCTTGTCAAGGTTATATTCACTCTGAAGATTAACCTTTACAAGGTTTAGAAATGTGTTCCAAAAGTCTTGTAATGAAGCTTGACAAGGCTTTAAAACAAATATTCGCCTTATTTTTACGGCATGAAAGATTTAATCGGACAAGCGATCTGGGATTATTACCACCGGAATTCTCCCGGAAACCTGCAAACGGAAACTTCGATTTCACACCTAGACGATTTGCCGATTCCCTATTTGTTCCGGGAATTTTACCTGATGAACCCTTTGGAGAAAAAAGCGATGCAATTAGCCAAAGGAAGGACGCTCGACGTGGGTGCCGGTGCAGGCCCGCATAGTTTGTACCTGCAAAACATACGGGGTTTGGATTTGACGGCCATCGACATTTCGCCCAAATCGATTGAAATCTGCCGAGAAAGAGGAATTCAAAAGGCGGTTTGCAGCAACCTGATGGATTTTTCGGATGAGCCATTCGACACGATTTTACTCCTGATGAACGGCACGGGAATTTTTGAAAGTTTGGATAAAACAGATGCTTACCTGCAAAAATTACATGCACTGTTAACCGCTGGTGGACAAATCCTGATTGACGGAACCGACATCCGTTATATGTATGAACAAACCGGTGGAAGCGTGGAACTTCCGGAATTTGAATATTACGGCGAAGTCGATTTTACCATTCATTACAAAGGAAAAAAGGACGATTCCGTCAAATGGTTGTATTTGGATTTTGAAACCTTGAAGGAATCCGCTGAAGCCAATGGATTTCTCGTTGAAATGGTTGAAGAAGACCGTGATTCTTATTTGGCCAAACTCAGCCACTCTTCATAAAAACCTTGTCAAGGTTTAGAGCCTTAACAAGGTTGAGTTTTACCATTTAAAGCTAAATCACACCCAAATCCTTACCCACTTTGGTAAAGGCTGCAATGGCTTTGTCCAAATGTTCGCGGGTATGGGCCGCTGAAAGTTGAACCCGAATTCTCGCCTTTTCTTTAGGCACAACCGGAAAGAAAAATCCGATGACGTAAATTCCTTCGGCCAATAATTTATCGGCCATGTTTTGTGAAAGCTTAGCATCATACAACATTACCGGAACGATGGCTGCATCGCCATCCGGAATGTCAAATCCGGCTGCTTTCATATTCGTACGGAAATAGTCTGCATTTTCCATTACCTTATCACGAAGCGAAGTATTGGTTTCCAGCATATCGAAAACTTTCAAAGCCGCACCCACGATTCCGGGCGCCAAAGAATTCGAAAATAAATAAGGTCTTGATTTCTGGCGTAGCATTTCGATGATTTCCTTTTTGGCTGAAGTAAATCCACCCATCGCACCGCCCAAGGCTTTTCCAAGTGTCGAAGTAATGATGTCCACGCGTCCCATCACATCAGCGTATTCATGGGTTCCTTTTCCGGTTTTCCCGATGAATCCGGTTGCGTGTGAATCGTCCACCATGACCAATGCGCCGTATTTTTCTGCCAAATCACAAACGCCTTTTAGATTGGCAACGATTCCATCCATTGAGAAAACACCGTCGGTCACGATAATCGTAAATCTATGATTTTTGGAAGCCGCATCTTTGAGCTGTGTTTCCAAATCTTCCATATTGTTGTTTTTGTATCGGTATCTTGCAGCCTTACACAAACGAACGCCATCGATGATAGACGCATGGTTCAATTCATCCGAAATAATCGCATCTTCTTCGGTAAACAAAGGTTCAAAAACACCGCCGTTTGCATCAAAAGCCGCAGCGTATAAAATGGTGTCTTCCATCCCCAGGAATTTGGAAATCCGGGCTTCGAGTTCTTTGTGGATATCCTGGGTTCCACAAATAAAACGCACAGACGACATTCCATATCCGCGGTCATCCAAAACAGATTGAGAAGCTTTGATGACTTCCGGATTATCGGAAAGTCCCAGATAATTATTGGCACAGAAATTCAATAATTTACTTCCGTTTTCCAAAGTAATTTCTGCCGCTTGTGGTGAAGCGATGATTCTTTCTTTTTTAAACAATCCCTGATTTTCTAAATCTGATAACTGGCTGGCCAAATGCTGCCGGAATTTTTCGCTGTACATAATATGGTGTTTGAATTTTTAAGTTTCGGGTTTTAAGAAACCGTTCAACAAATATAGAGTTCAATTTTGAGAATCTAAATGTTTTAACTTTAAAAGTAAAACAGGAATTAAAAAGTAAATATTTAAATTTGAAAAATAGTCCAACCCTGAAATCATAAACTTACGGAATATGCTGCCCATTTATTCAATATTAGCTAACTCATTGTTTTTCATGATTTTCATAGGCTATCTCAGTAATAAGTATGGTAAATTTCCGATAGTATATTTCCTTATTGGAAGCTTCGTCTGTGGCTTTCCTCTTCTTTATTTAAGGTATGAATTCTCGGGTTATTTACTTACACACCATCTTGAATTATATTTGGCAACCCGCCACTATCACGATTGGGTGCTTTGGATTTTGATTTCCGTTAATTATATAATTTACTATCAATTGCTGCGCAAAATCTGGAAAAAAGAAAAATTGAATAAAGAATTGATAAATATTGACGAGATTGGTAAGCCATCGGATTTTAATTCAGTAATAAAATGAAACTTACCAAAGTCAATATAACAAAGATTCCTATCGTCCGGCGACTGGCGCGCAAGATATGGGAGGAACACTACATCAAAATCCTTTCGCAGCAACAGATAGATTATATGTTGGATTTGTTTTATTCGGAAGAAAAAATCAAAACCGAAATGGACGAAGGCGTTTCATGGGAAATGCTTTGGGAAAATGATAAGCCAGTCGGATATCTGGTTTGTAAACCTGAAACCGAAAAATTATACATTTCCAAAATCTACCTCAAAGCCGAAACACGCGGAAAAGGACACGGAAAATTTTTATTGAACCGCGCCATTGAATTGGCGAAGCAAAATCATAAAAAATCCATTTACCTGAATGTCAATAAACACAATACCGGCTCCATTGCTTTTTATGAACGAAACGGTTTTGTGAAAATTGACGAAGGCATTTTCGACATCGGAAACGGATATGTAATGGATGATTTTATTTATGAACTACACCTTACTTGATACCACTACCAAGAATCACTTCTTCACAAACTTTGTCAAAATCACAATGGATTGCCCTTCGATTTTTCCTTCGATCTGGTCCACATTATCATGTACGAGTCGAATGTTTCTCACGGCAGTCCCGATTTTGGCAGTAAGTGATGAACCTTTTACGTCCAAATCCTTAATCAAAGTCACCGTATCGCCGTTTTGCAGAATATTGCCGTTTGAATCTTTGTGTAATTGAACGCTTCCGTCACCGATATGGTCGCCCGAAGCTTTCGCCCATTCCAAGGTTTCATCGTCCATATACATCATCTCCAGCGCATCGGCTGCCCAGGATTCGTTTCGGAAACGGTTGAGCATTCGCCAGGAAACAACCTGAACGCCCGGAACCTCGCTCCACATGGAAGTTGGGAGAATCCTTTCCCAATAAGCACTGTCGGGTTCTTCTCTTTTTTCGATTTGCGCCAGAGCTTTATCAGAAATTAAAATCGTTCTTTCGGGTTCATTTCCCGAGGTAGGCTGAACTTCATAAAAATTTAAATTCCCACCCTCACCGCTGAGCTCACATACGCCGCCACTTCTTTCTTTTACAATGTTTTCCAGTTTCATATTTTTGCGTTTTGCGAAGATCGAAAATCGAAAATCGCGTTTTTATTATTTAGTTTTAACATATTTCCAGCGAATTTCGAGTTTCGAATCTCGAATCTTGATTTCACCCGTGAATCTGTTCTTGATTCCCGTAACTTTGAATCAGCTCCCCTTCAAACTCCAGCCATTCTTTCCATCGTTTTTCCACATCGACATCCACTGCATATTTCCTTGCGAAACCAAGAAAAACCGTATAATGGTTCGCTTCAGAAACCATCAGCTCGTGATAGAATTTCGCCAGTTCATCGTCTTTTATGTTAGTCGATAAAACACGAAACCGCTCACAACTTCTGGCTTCAATCATCGCTGCAAACAATAGGCGGTCGATGAATGCTGAATTCCTTGTCCCATCTTTTTTACAGAATTTCATCAGTTTCCCTACATAGTCATCGGCTCTCTCCCTGCCCAAAATATAACCACGCTCTTTGATGATGTTATGAACCATCTGGAAGTGCTGCATTTCTTCTATTGCGATTTCGGTCAGGGTGGTAACCAAATCATGGTGTTCTGAGTTGTTGACAATCAGATGAATCGCATTCGAAGCCGCCTTTTGTTCACACCAGGCATGGTCGGTCAAAATTTCTTCCAGATTTTGTTCTGCAATATTGGCCCATCTCGGGTCGGTTAACAATTTCAGTCCTAACATTTCTTTTTGCTTTTCCTAACCTTGTCAAGGTTATTTTTACCACGCACAGAACCTTGACAAGGTTACTTGGTTTAAATTAAGTGCAAAAATCGGATATTTACCCGATGATTCAAAACAAAGTATTGTTTATTGGACTTGTTTGGCCGGAACCGACTTCTTCTGCCGCCGGAAAACGGATTTTACAATTGGTAGAATTCTTTCTGAACAGAGGCAATGAAGTCGTTTTCAGTTCCGCTGCTGCTAAATCACAGGCGAGTTTTTGCTTTGACGATGCAGAGCAAATGTTTTTTAATAGTGTAAAGGAAATCCCTATTCAGCTCAATGATTCTTCCTTTAATGAATTTTTGAAAGCCTACCATCCGGACATTGTGGTTTATGACCGGTTCGTTTCGGAAGAACAATTCGGGTGGCGGGTTTCTCAGGAATGCCCGGATTCACTTCAAATTTTAGATACGGAAGACCTGCATTTTTTACGCGCTGCCAGGGAAAAAGCATTTAAGAAGAAAGAAGCGATTGATTATTACAACGAAACCGCCGTCCGTGAAATTGCTTCGATTTTACGTTGTGATTTGAGTTTGATTATTTCTGAATTTGAACTGGATCTTTTGAAATCCCGGTTTCAGGTCTCGCCTTCCCTTCTATATTATTTACCTTTTTTGGAGAATCTTTGTCATTCCGAGGAACGAGGAATCTCAAGTATGGGAATTGAGATTTCTCCGCTTCACTCCGTTCCGGTCGAAATGACCAATAAAAATCCATTAAAAGGATTTTGGGAAAGACAAGACTTTATTTTCATTGGAAACTTCCTTCACGAACCCAATTGGCAAACGGTTTTGCATTTGAAGAAATCGATATGGCAAAAAATTAAATCCCAATTGAGTGATGCCCAACTTCATATTTACGGTGCTTATCCGACACAAAAAGTATGGGATTTGCATCAGGAAAAAGACGGATTTTTAATTCACGGAAAAGCTGAAAATGCCTTGGAAGAAATTTCAAAAGCTCGAATTCTTTTGGCTCCGATTCCCTTTGGAGCCGGACAAAAAGGAAAATTCATCGACGCTATACAGGCCGGAACACCCATTGCCACAACTTCCGTCGGTGCGGAAGGAATGTTTTCTGATTTAATTCCAGGAATTATCGAAGACAATGAAAATAAATTCGTTACAAAATCCATAGAATTGTATCAAAACCGGAAAATCTGGATAAATGCGCAAGAAAACGGATTTCAAATTCTAAAAGAAAAATTCGATAAAAACCTGTTGGAAGAAACGTTCCATCAAAAAATTAAAAGTCTCCAATCCGAACTTCCGGAACACCGAAACCGACATTTCATCGGGAAAATTCTCAAGCAAAATCAGTTCAATGCGTTGAAATACATGAGCCTTTGGATTGAGGCCAAAAATTCGAGATAATGGGAGAATTAGTTTCCTAAAAAGCAGAACCTTGTCAAGGTTGATCATCAGTGTGAAAATAACCTTGACAAGGTTTTAAATCAATAATTTAAAATTCAAAATAAAGCCTCCGCCATTTTATTGTAAATTGCATCTCATAAACAAACCGGTTTTATGAAAAATATCCTTTTTCTCCTCCTAATTTTCATTTGTTCCTTTTCATTCGCTCAAAAGAAATTCGATTACGATTCCAAGTGGAAGGCCATTGACAAACAAGAACAGGAAGGCCTGCTGAAAAACCTCTTGCCTGAAGTAAATGCCATTTACCAAAACGCCAAAAAAGACAAGAATTCCCAGCAAATCATCCGTGCTTTGCTCTATCAGTCTAAGATTGCGATGGTGACTTCGGACGATGAGGATGTTGAAATTCAGATTGTAGAGAACTTTGAAAAAGAGATTGCTGAAGCAAAAGGAATCGACAAATCAGTGTTGCAATCTATGCTGGCCGAAATGTATTTCAATTATTATCGGGAACATCAATGGGAAATCAATGAGAGAACCGAAACTTCCGAAAGCACCGGCACGGATTTCCGCTTCTGGACTGAGAACAGTTTCCGACAAAAAGCAATGGAATTATACCTTCAATCCATTGAAAACCAGAAAGAACTTCAAAATGAACCGATTGAGAAATGGGACTATCTGCTCACAAAAGTCGAAGAAACCCGCCCGCTCCGTCCTACGCTTTATGATTTGCTGGCGCACCGGGCCGTTCGATTCCTGCAGACGGAAAACAACTATTATTACGGCTCCAATTATAATGAAACGGATAAACTTTCTAAAAAAGAGTGGGTAAGAGTCATTTTGACCAATTTGACCCGTTTTCATTTCATGCTGGAAAACAAAGATGCTTATTTATACAATCAATTGGAACTGCTGAAAGCCGAAAACGATGATAAGCTTTCCGATGATTATTTAGCTGCCTTAAACACTCTGTCTAAAGAATTTCCTTCGGCCGACTATACTGCTTACATCCTCTTTGAAATCACTGATTTGTATTTGACAAAAGCGGCAAACGAAGAACCGAAGGCATTAGACAAAAAGAAAGCAGCGATCGAAAAAACTTTATCGGTTTTGAATGAAATTCAAACCAAATACCCGAAATCCGCTATAATTACTGATGCGGAAAAGAGCCAAAAACAAATACTTTCACCCGATTTCGGAATTGAGATAGAAAAGTACATTTCGCCTGATCAATATACGCCCATGGCCGTTTGGCATAAAAACTTGAATCAATTGTTTTTCAAAGTTTTGAAGTACGATGGCGATGCCCAAAAACTCAACGAATTCCAAAATGCCGCCGATAAGGATAAACAGAAAAGATTAAACGAAATCTTTCAGGCTTACCCTTTGGAAAAAGAATTCCAACTGAATTTAAAATCTTTCGATGATTACCAAGACCATTCCACGATTGCCAAACTCGATCCGCTGAAGTCAGGTGTGTATTTGGTTCTTGCATCAACCCATCCCGATTTCCGATACAGTACAGAAGATTTTGTTCTGCAATATCAAATTCTCAACGTTACCGCTTATTCTCTCGTATTCCGCAACGATGAAATCCTGGTGACCGAGCGGGAAAGTGGGCTTCCGGCAGTCAACAAAAAAGTCAATGTTTACGAATACAAGAACAACAAAGAATCCAAAGTCAAAACCATCACTACCAATGAATTGGGTGTAGGTGAAGTGAATTATACAAAAGACAATTACCGCAACCTGACTTTTAAAATCGAAGGCGAAGAAGTTTCTTATCAGAATTATTATTACCGCAACAACCGCGACACTCAAAAAGAGACCATAACCCACATCAAATTCTTTACCGACCGAGGCATCTATCGCCCCGGGCAAACGGTTTATTTCAAAGCCATTTTGTATGAGGAAGATGCGGACGGCAAAAGAAAAGTCCTCCCCAACGAAGAAATAGGCATCACGCTTTATGACGCAAATGACGAAGAAGTTTCTACCTTGGATTTGACCACCAATACATTCGGCTCGGTTTCAGGGGAATTCATTTTACCAACTTCAGGATTGACGGGAGAATTTTATCTGGAAGATGACACCAGCGATTCAAATGAATATTATTTCAGTGTGGAGGAATACAAACGTCCGCGCTTTGAAGTAGCATTTGAGGAAGTAAAAGAGACCTTTAAATTGGAAGAAGATATCACCGCCAAAGGAAAAGCAACCGCTTATTCCGGCGCCAACATCGACAATGCCAAAGTCGTTTACAGGGTATATCGTCAGGCGATTTATCCCTATTGGCCCTGGTGGAAACGCGGCTATTTCCCGCAAAGCGAACCTGCCGAAGAAATCACACATGGCGAAACCACCACCGATGCAGACGGCAGTTTTCACATTCATTTTATGGCAGCCTCCCCTGACCCCTCCCCTTTGGGGAGGCCGGGTGGGGCTCCGCGTACCTACACTTACCGAGTCGTGGCCGACATCACCGACCTCAATGGCGAAACCCGTTCCTCCGAACAATCCATTACCGTGGGCGATTTGCGGTATCTCTTAAACATCCCGGTTGCGGAAAGAATTGAAATCTCAGAATTAGATTCCATTCCGGTTATAACTAATAATCTCAACGGCCAGTTCGTTCCGGCAAAAGGTGAAATTACGTTGACCAAAATCAATCCGCCACAACGAATCCTGCGCGATTCACCATTGTCCCCAACCGATTATGAATTGTACCCGAAAGAAACATTCATCTCTTATTTCCCGCATGAACCTTATGACGGTGAAAACCAAAAAGAGAACTGGGCAAAAGAAAACCCCGTTCTCAACGAATCCTTCGATACCGAAAAAAGCCAATCCATTCCCGTCAATCCTAAAAACTGGGAGGAAGGAACCTACATTCTGCGCGGCTTCATTCTGGATGGCAAAGACACGATTCCAAGCGAACGGCTGATTTACCTGTATCGCAACGAGAAGAAAGCACCGGTGGACAACGAGATTTTCAATGCGACTTTGAACAAATCGACTTACAAACCCGGTGAAACAGCCGTTCTTAATTTGACTTCCGCAACGGAAAATTCAGAAGTTTTGGTTCAATTGGAAGCAGACGGAAAAATCATTAAATCGGAAAAAATCAAATTGAACAACAATGTAAATAACTTCCGTTTTCCGATTGATGAAAAATACCGTGGAAATGTCTTTCTACATTATTATTTCGGGAAATTCAATACCGCAAAATCCGGAACGATTACGGTAAATGTTCCGCAGGTCGACACTTCGCTGAAAATCACTGCGGGAACGCTTCGGGACAAATTACAACCCGGACAGGAAGAAATCTGGGAACTGACCGTGAGCGGCGAAGGAAAAGATAAATTCCTGGCTGAAATGCTGGCGACGATGTACGATGCTTCGCTCGATCAATTCAAATCGAATTCCATCCATTTCCCGATGGGCACGAAAACCAATTATTCTTCATTTCGTTGGAATACCTACCAGAGTTTCGGAACGATTTATTTCAATAATTTAATTCAAAATCCTTATCAGTATTATTATCCGAATGTTTACCTCGCTTTTGACGAACTTAACTGGTTTGGATTGGGCTGGAATAGTTATAAAAATCAAATATATGGTAGCAGAGCAAAAAATTATGATTTGGCTGCCGCTCCAGTTGCTGAAGGTGAAGTAGCAGAAGTTCTAATGGTGATACCTGAAGCTAAGAAAGAAAGTGCTGTGGAACTGGAAAGTGCAGTTGTTACAACAGTGTCACAAAGTGGAACAGATGTTGTGAAAATGGGAACAATTGCTGATCCTTCATATGAATCAGATAAATTCTTCATTGAGAAAAAAGAAAATATAAATCTTGACAACATCGTTGCCCGTCGTGCTCTACAAGAAACCGCTTTTTTCTATCCGAATTTGCGCACCGATGAAAAAGGAAATGTGAAAATCCAATTCACCACACCGGAAAGCCTGACTTCCTGGAAGTTTATGGCGACGGCGCATACACCTGACTTACGCACCGGATATTTCGAAACCACGGTCAGAACACAAAAAGAACTGATGGTCGTTCCCAATCCGCCAAGGTTTTTACGAGAAGGCGATCAGATTACTTTTTCGTCCAAAATCACCAATCTTTCCGCCAAAGAACTGAGCGGACAAGCCAAATTGATGTTGTTTGATGCGTTTACGATGCAGCCGGTGGATGCGGAATTTAATAATACAAATGCGACGAAAAACATCTCCGTTTCCAAAGGCAACAGCACAGAAATTTCCTGGACACTGAACATTCCGCAAACCCGACAGGCCATTGTGTATCGGGTTGTGGCTTCGGCAGGCGATTTTTCAGACGGCGAAGAATCGGCTTTACCGATTTTGTCGAACCGGATGATGGTAACCGAAACTTTACCCATTCATGTTCGCGAAGGTCAGAACAAAACTTTCACTTTGGATAAATTAAAAAACAATCAGTCGGAAAGCTTAGACCATTTTAAATTGACTTTTGAAATGACAACCAATCCGATTTGGTATGCGATTTTTTCTTTGCCGTATTTGCGCGAATATCCATACGAATGTTCGGAACAGGTTTTTGCACGACTTTATGGAAATATGATTTCGCAACATATCATCAATTCCAATCCGAAAATCAAAGCGGTTTTTAATGATTGGAACGCCAAAGGCGAATTGGTTTCAAAACTGGAACAAAACGAAGAACTGAAGTCTTTGCTGCTGGAAGAAACGCCCTGGGTGCGCGATGCCCAAAGCGAAGAAGAACAGATGAAACGCATAGCCGTTCTCTTCGATTTGAATAAAATGCAGAACGAACTGACTTCGGCATTCACCAAACTGAAGAACAAACAATCTTCCGGCGGAGGATTCCCTTGGTTTGAAGGGGGCGACGACAGCCGCTACATCACGACCCATATCGTTTCGGGATTCGGCCATTTGAAAGCGATGGGCATCGACTACGATACCAAATTTGACGGAAATGTCTCGGAAATACTGGAAGACGCCATCCGTTTCATCGACCGGGAAATGGAAAGGGAGTTCGACAAATACCTGAAAAATAAGGAATTGAAACCATCCCATTACAATGGAATCCAATACCTATATGCCCGAAGTTATTTCCTGGAGCAATATCCGTTGGGCAATAAAGCCGCTCAGGCAAAGGATTATTTCCTCAAAGAATTAGACAAAAACCAATTCGACCAAAGCTTACAAACCCAGGCGATGTTGTCCCTGATCTTCCATCGTTTCGGTAAAAAGGAAGCTGCCGAGAAGTTGTTGCTTTCCATCAAAGACCATGCAGTCCAGAGCGATGAGATGGGCATGTACTGGAAATCCAACGTGGCCGGATGGTTCTGGTACCAAGCACCCATCGAAACCCAGGCACTGTTGATTGAAGCTTTTGACGAAGTTTTAAATGACGTGGAAAGCGTGGAAAGCATGAAAGTCTGGTTGCTGAAGAACCGCCAAACCAACCAATGGGAATCCACCAAAGCAACCACCGAAGCCGTTTTTGCACTGATGAGCACCGGAAAGGACTGGACGAACGCCGAAGAAGGCATTACCGTGAAAATAGGCGGTGAAGTACTGGATATGAAATCTCTGGAAAAAGCACCGCAAAGCGGCAGCGGCTATGTCAAAATGAGTTGGGACAAAGCGGAAATCCAACCGGAAATGGCGACGGTAGAAATAAAGAAGACTTCTCCGGGCGTGGCTTGGGGTGCTTTGTACTGGCAGTATTTTGAGGATTTGGACCGGATTACTTCCGCCGAAACCGGGGTCAGGTTCAGAAAAGAACTCTTCCTGAAAAAGAATACCGACCAAGGCCCGGTGCTGACCCCCATTACCGAAAACACACCCATCCAAGTGGGTGATTTGGTAACGGTTCGTTTAGAAATCCAGACCGACAGGGAGATGGAGTTCATCCACATCAAGGACATGCGCGCCAGCGGCTTTGAACCCCTGAATGTATTGTCGAGCTACAAACGCCAAGGCAGGCTGGGCTATTATGAAAGCACCCGCGATGCGGCCACGAACTTCTTCATCGACTACATGCCCAAAGGGACTTATGTTTTCGAGTACGAGCTGAGAGCCAACAATGCAGGGAACTTCTCCAACGGGATTACTTCTTTGCAAAACATGTACGCACCCGAACTCAGCGCACATTCAGAAGGGATAAGGGTGGAGATTGAATAAATGAATATGAGGGTAAATTAGAACGCGGATAAAGTGAATCCGTAAACGGAAACGCAGATAATCGCTGATATTTTAATCCATATAAATCCGCGTTTTGCCGAAGGCAATCTGCGTCATCCGCGTTCCAATGGAGGAATAATAGAACGCGGATAAAATGGATCCGCAAGCGGAAACGCGGATGATCGCTGATAAATGAATCTGTATCAATCCGCGTTTTGCCGAAGGCAATCCGTGGCATCTGCGTTCCTAAGAATGAATATTAGAACGCAGATAAAGCGGATCCGTAAACGGAAACGCAGATAATCGCTGATATTTGAATCCGTATCAATCCACGTCTTGCCGAAGGCAATCCGCGTCATCAGCGTTCCAATCATGCGTAATTCAGAATGCGGATAAAGCGGAAACGCGGATAACACTGATTTTTAGTCCGTATAAATCTGCGTCATTGGTGTTCCAAAACCATAAATTCAATAATCTAAAACTAAAAAACGATGGATTTACTTCACAAAGAATTGACCGACCAAATCCTCAAGGCATATTACGATGTGTATAATGCATTGGGGTATGGGTTCTTGGAAAAGGTTTATCAGAATTCCCTTTATCTTGAACTAACTTCGAGAGGATTCCATGTGGAAGCTCAAAAACAGATTAAAGTTTACTACAAAAGAATGGAAGTTGGAGAATATTATGCCGATTTAATGGTAAATAATTTAGTGATTTTAGAATTAAAAGCGGCAGAAACCATCGTTCAGGAATTTGAATGGCAGTGACTGAATTACCTGAAAGCTACACAAATAGAAGTGGGTCTATTACTCAACTTTGGTAAAAAGCCTGAGTTCAGGCGAAAGGTATTTGGGAATGACAGGAAAATATAGAACACAGAGAAAGCTGGTCTTTAATCCGTATAAATCCGCGTTTTGCCGAAGGCAATCTGCGTCATCAGCGTTCCAAGCATGCGTAATTCAGAACGCGGATAAAAACGGATCCGCAAGCGGAAACGCGGATATCCGCTGATTTATAATCCGCGTTCCAACCTGGCTTCGGTTATGGTATAGGACACCGCGTTGTTTACCCGCGAGCGGTCGCCCTCATAACTGCCGAAGTACTGAGCCAAAAGCCCTTGAACCGGTTGCAGGAACCGGGTCACCAGCTTGAACTTGGCTTGTTGAATCAATTGCAAATCCGTGGGCGGTTTGCTTGATTTTCTGGGTCGGGCGCGGATGATGTCCTTTCCACGCCAGTGGGCACCGACTACCGGCCCCACGGTGCCGGAGAATCCTCCGAGCACCCCTCTTTCAATTTCAGCCATAAAAATAAAAATTTAATGGTTATTGCTCAGCAAGTTAGCACGGCCGATTTCACCAAACAATACTTGGGGAATTTTTGACCGGTTTTGTCCACCAATGACCGGTTTTGTCCACTTTTGTCCGGTAGGGTTTGCCGGAGCTTTGGGAATCTTCGGGGTTTGTTCGGGTTTTCTTCGGAAAAACGGCCCATTTTCCGAACAACGATGGGAGAAGTCCCGAACAAGTCCCGAAGAAAACACCGCCAAAACTTTTTATAAATTCCCATTTCGGCAAACGGAAATGAAAAAGCCATCAGAAAAAATGTTAAAATTTTTCTTGGCTGAATGAATTCTTTTTCTATATTTGTTTGATGCACCAATCCTCCTCTGCGCCAAGCCCCGAAACGTTATCTGTAATTTTATGAAAAAACTTTTACACACTTTGATATTTATTGGCATAATGGTTAATGCCCAAACAACATACGTTCCAGATGATAATTTTGAAAGTAAGCTTATTTCACTTGGATACGATGATGTGATGGATAATTATGTTCAAACCGAAAATATTTCAGGTATAACAACGCTAAATGTGTATAATTCAAATATTTCTGACCTCACGGGAATTGAAGATTTTATATCTTTAGAAACTTTGAAATGTGGAAGCAATTTATTATCAAGCCTAAATGTTAGCTCATTATCTAATTTGATCTTTCTAGGTTGCGAATCAAATCAATTAACTTCATTAGATGTGAGTAGTAATTCTCAGTTAGTAGATTTATTCTGTAATAACAACCAATTGACAAATTTGAATTTAAATGGGGCAAATTTACTGAATCAACTAAATTGTGGTGCTAATAATCTCACTACTTTAGATGTAAGTACAAATTTAGAATTAGTACATCTAGAGTGTTTTAGCAATAATTTAAATAATTTGAACTTAGAAGGACTTATTGGATTAACATTTTTGAGCTGTTTCGACAATCAATTAACAGATTTAGATATAAGCACAAATCTATGGCTTTTAACATTAGATTGCGAAGGTAATCAAATTACATCATTAGACATCAGTGAAAACACCCATCTGTCTATAGTATATTGTTATAATAATCAGTTAACTGAAATCATAACAGGTGAAAATCCTTATTTAAGTACTTTATATTGTCAAAACAATCAACTTACTCATTTAGAATTTAATTATTATTCACCCACATCATTAAATTGTTCAAACAATCAAATTTCAACTTTAGTTTTCCCTATTTATGATTTAAGGCTTAATTACTTAAATTGCTCAAATAATCAACTTACTCATTTGGATTTTAGGTATACTCCTTTTTTGATTGAACTAGATTGCTCAAATAACCAAATGGAATATTTAAATTTAAGGAAAGCCGAAGACAATTCTTTCTCTATAGATTTAGACGAGTTAAATACAACCGGTAATTCAAATTTATTTTGCATTCAAGTTGATAACATTGAGGACTGGTCTGAAAGTAATTATTGGATAAACATAGACGAATGGACAGATTTCAATGAAAATTGTGGGTATCCACCCTATCTTACTTTTGTGCCCGATGACGCTTTAGAACAAGCATTAATTGACTTAGGATATGATAATTTTGTTGATGATTATGTTTTCACTGAAAATATAAATCAACTTTCTTCTTTGGATGTTTCTAACAAAACTATTTCAGATTTAACTGGAATGGAAGATTTTATTTCTTTAGAACAATTAAATTGTTCAGAAAATAATTTAACGGAATTTAATTTTAGCAACAACTCTCAACTAATATCTTTGAGAATCAATAACAATGAAATTACAAATTTGGATATAAGTAACAATCCTTTGATTGCAATTCTCTATTGTTCAAATAATGAATTAACAAGTTTAAATTTAAAAAATCGACAAGATTTATCAAGTTTCTATTTCGAGGCAAAGAACAATCCTGATTTAAATTGTATTGAAGTCGACGATTTAGATTTTGCGTATAATAATTGGAATAATTCTGAAATGATAGACGATGGGGTTATTTTTAGTTTGGATTGTGAAAATCTGTCCATTTCTGAAGAAAATTCGAGTTCAATCTTTGCTTATCCCAATCCTGTTAAAGATTTTGTATATTTCAATGAAATAGTAAAAGAAATCGCAGTATACGATATAAGTAAAAAATTGGTTTATCAATCAAATATATCTAATAACAAATTTTCATTGAAATCGCTACCAAAAGGTAACTATATTTTGATTGGAAAAAACAAAAATGGAAATGTTTTTATAGAAAAAATTATTAAAAAGTAAATAAAAACTTCTGCCAACATATTCTATGTCAAAAACCAAGAAAGAAAATGATTTTTTTCAGGAATAATATTGGTGGGTTTTCACAAAAGGGGTATCCCTCTTTATAACTGCGAAAATACGGCTTACCAATTTGCATTTCACACTATTAAGCACCAGTAAGCTGTGCTTTCCTTCTTCTTTTTTACGGAGGTAGTATAACTTTAATTCTTCATCATGACGGATAGCCGTCAGGCAAAGCAAATGGAGCAGGGATTTCATTTTCTTATCGGCCAAGTGATTGACACGGGTTCGCCCTCTGATGCTGCTTCCGGAACTGTACTCAAATGGTGCTATCCCGCAGTAGCTGTAAGTCCCCCATTTTTCCGACAATTCAAAACTAAACAAATTACGCACTTCTTTTTAATTTAAATTCGATAGGTGAACAATCAGCTAAACTTGAATGGGGATGATGATTGTTGTAATCATCC
>Ga0172382_10000578_pt1 | contig 68826 bp, 66 predicted proteins | sample Leawel138RmetaG_FD_122245 | JGI IMG/M metagenome (GOLD analysis project Ga0172382, IMG submission 122245) | Leachate microbial communities from a municipal landfill in Southern Ontario, Canada - Leachate well 138R metaG | ecosystem: Engineered > Solid waste > Landfill > Unclassified | place...
CACGACACAGAAGAAGCACATTAATTAGAAATTGTTTAATTATTTAAATATATATTTATGGAAATTCCAAGAATTGTAGGAGCAGGTTTAGCGGTAATCGGAGCCGGAATCGGAATCGGATTGATCGGTAAAGGTGCAATGGAAGGTATTGCACGTCAGCCTGAAGCTTACGGGAAAATTCAAACAGCGATGTTGATTGCAGCAGCGTTGATTGAAGGTATCGGATTTGCTGCATTGTTTGCAGTAACTGAAGGATAAGAACAAAAAACCCATTGAACAACGGTTGGTTGCAGTGGGTTTTTTAAAAAATTAAACAAATGTCATCCTGAGCTTGTCGAAGGATATTTAGTAAAAGATAAATTAAAATATAATGGAGAAATTATTTGGCGATTTTTCATTTGGATTGTTTTTCTGGCAGATGCTTTTGTTTTTGCTGTTCCTGTTTTTACTCAGGAAATTTGCATGGAAACCGATTCTGGGTGCCGTAAATGAAAGAGAGAAATCAATCGAAAATGCTTTGAACGAAGCAAAAAAAGCACGCGAAGAAATGTCTCAGTTGAAATCTGAGAACGATAAGATTCTAAAGGAAGCCAAAATCGAACGTGACGCGATTTTGAAAGAGGCCAGGGAAATGCGTGACGGCATCGTTTCCAAAGCGAAAGAAACTGCACAAGTTGAAGCAAACCGATTGGTTGAAAGCGCGAAAGCTGCTATTCAAAACGAAAAAGCGGCGGCGATGACCGATTTGAAGAACCAGATTGCACAACTTTCCATTGACGTAGCTGAGAAAGTGCTTAAAAAAGAACTGAGCGACAAATCAGCGCAAGAAACTTTGGTCAAAGAAATGATTAACGAAACCAAATTGAACTAAAATGGCAGGATTCCGCGCAGCGAAAAGATACGCCAAGGGCTTGCTCGATTTCTCATTGGAAACCGGTAATTCGGAAGTAATCCATCGCGAAATGAAAGAATTGAAATCAGCCGTTCAATCCAACCGCGAATTGGCTCAATTCTTAAATTCTCCTGTATTGGACTCAAAAAGGAAAAACCTGATTGCCAAAGAGATTTTTAAAGATTTTTCGCCTACCACCCAACACTTCATTCAATTGGTAATCAATCAAAGAAGAGAAGGGAATTTAAAAGAAATTGCCCAACAATACACGGCTCTGTTCAATAAATTGAACAAAGTCCACATCGCGGAAGTTACTTCTGCCGTGCAGTTGGACGACGCGATGGTTCAGGAAATCGTTCAGGAGGCCAAAACCCAGATGGGTGCGGATTATACCTACGAGATTGACAATAAAATAGATTCGGATTTAATCGGCGGGTTCATCTTGCGAGTAGGCGATAAACAAGTGGACAGCAGCATCAGAAGCAAATTGAACCGATTGAAAAAAGAATTCGATATAAACGATTATGTTCCTAAATTTTAAAAGGAACTAAAATTAAATAAAGTTGCAAGGTTCTTCAAAACTTGATAATTTAAACGTTAAACAAAAGTAAAATGGCAGAAATAAAACCGGCTGAAGTTTCAGCGATATTAAAACAACAACTTTCCAACTTCAATGTCAATGTGGAATTGTCTGAAATAGGAACAGTACTGAGTGTTGGAGACGGTATTGCCCGTGTTTACGGATTAGACAATGTTCAATACGGTGAGTTGGTAGAATTTTCCAACGGATTGGAAGGAATGGTACTGAACCTCGAAGAAGACAACGTAGGTGTAGTACTTTTAGGTCCGTCCAAAGAGATAAGAGAAGGTGACACCGTAAAAAGAACCAACCGTATTACCTCTATCCGTGTAGGAGAAGGAATGTTAGGACGCGTAGTGGACATGCTCGGAAACCCGATTGACGGAAAAGGTCCTTTGGAAGGTGAACTTTTCGAAATGCCGATTGAACGCAAAGCCCCCGGGGTGATTTACAGGCAACCTGTAAGTGAACCTTTGCAAACCGGTATCGTTTCAATCGACTCTATGATTCCAATCGGAAGAGGCCAACGTGAATTGATTATCGGTGACCGCCAAACCGGGAAAACTTCCGTTGCATTGGATGCTATTTTGAACCAAAAAGAATTTTACGACCGAGGAGAACCCGTATTTTGTATCTACGTTGCCGTAGGGCAAAAAGGTTCAACCGTTGCACAAATTATGAATACTTTGGCAGCACATGGCGCCGATCAATATACCGTTATCGTTGCAGCAAATGCTTCTGACCCTGCTCCGATGCAAGTTTATGCACCCATGGCAGGTGCTGCGATCGGAGAATATTTCCGTGATACAGGCCGCCCTGCATTGATTGTTTATGATGATTTGTCTAAACAAGCCGTTGCTTACCGTGAAGTATCTTTGTTGCTTCGTCGTCCGCCGGGACGTGAAGCTTATCCGGGTGACGTTTTCTACCTGCACTCCCGTTTGCTGGAACGTGCCGCGAAAATCATCGGGGACGATAAAGTCGCCTCTGAAATGAACGATTTACCGGAATCTTTAAAAGGAAAAGTAAAAGGTGGAGGGTCTTTGACTGCCCTACCTATCATTGAAACACAGGCCGGAGACGTTTCCGCTTATATTCCAACCAACGTAATCTCCATTACCGATGGCCAGATTTTCTTGGAATCCGACTTATTCAACTCGGGTATCCGTCCGGCTATCAACGTGGGTATTTCCGTTTCCCGTGTTGGAGGAAATGCACAAATCAAATCGATGAAAAAAGTTTCCGGAACCTTGAAATTAGACCAAGCACAATACCGTGAATTGGAAGCTTTTGCAAAGTTCGGTTCCGATCTGGATGCGGCTACAATGGCTGTAATCGGGAAAGGAGAAAGAAACGTGGAGATTTTGAAGCAAAACGTAAATTCACCCCTTCCGGTTGAAGAGCAGGTTGCGATTATTTACGCAGGAACAAACGGCTTGTTGAGAAATGTCCCCGTAGCAAAAGTAAAAGAATGGCAAGAAAATTTCTTGTCCCTTCTGAGAAATAAACATGTGGATTTATTGGTTCAATTAAGGAACGGAAAATACGACGATGCGATTGCGGACCAATTGAAATCGATTATTACCGACAGCGTTACCCAATACGCAAAATAATATAATTCAATTCTTGACTAAAGAATAGAAATGGCAAACTTAAAAGAAATACGAAGCAGGATTACATCGGTGGGTTCAACCATGCAGATTACCAGTGCCATGAAAATGGTGTCGGCTGCCAAATTGAAACGCGCCCAAGATGCCATCGTGCAACTTCGCCCTTATGCAAATAAATTAAGGGATATACTTCAGAATATCAGTTCTACGCTCGATGCCGATGCAGGAGGCAAATTGACCCAACAAAGAGAAGTAAAAAAGATTTTGTTGATTGCCATCACTTCCAACCGAGGATTGTGCGGAGGATTCAATTCCAACGTGATTAAAATGGTAAATTCCATTTTAGCAGCATCCCATACCACAACTGAAATTGAATTGTTGACCATCGGGAAAAAAGGGAATGATTTGTTGCGTAAACAATGTAAAATTTACAAAAACAGTTCGTCTCTTTGGGATGATTTGAATTTCAATGATGTAGCTGAAATTGCTGAAGAAATTACCCAGAAATTTTTGGACGGTGAATTCGATCAGGTAAGGATTGTTTACAACCAGTTTAAAAATGCGGCGACCCAGATTATTGTGGATGAGCAATATTTGCCGGTGCAAATAAAGTCCGATGAGGGTACTGCAAAGGCTTCCGTAGATTATATTTTTGAACCGTCAAAAGAAAAAATCGTTACGGATTTAATTCCCCAAACGTTGAAAACGCAATTGTATAAAGCCATCCTTGATTCCAATGCCGCCGAACACGGTGCGCGGATGACTGCGATGCACAAAGCTACCGACAACGCGGATTCACTCAGAAGGGAACTGGTATTGCAATACAACAAAGAACGTCAGGCTGCCATTACCAACGAAATCCTCGAAATTGTCGGGGGAGCCGAAGCATTGGGAGGCTGATTCCAAACAAAAAAGAAATATTTTTCACAGAGACGGGCATTTGTCCGTCTCTTTTTTTGATATTTGCGGGGTGAAATTCAATTAAAGATAGAAAACCAATGGTGTGGGCAATTTTTATAGCAATCGTTAGTATTTTATTGGCTCTTGATTTAGGTGTTTTCAATAGGAAAGCGCATGAAATTTCCTATAAAGAAGCGGCTAAATGGACCACATTCTGGGTAAGCCTCTCTTTGCTGTTTTCCGGGATTGTGTATTGGCTTTATACCGACGGGTTGATTGAGAATTCCCAAAATTATACTCCGCAAGACGCGTTTTGGAAATACATCCAAGGTTACTTACTCGAACTTTCGCTTTCTGTTGACAATATTTTTGTCATTGCCGTTATCTTCCGTTCTTTCAGTATTCCCAAAATGTACCAGCACCGCGTTTTGTTTTGGGGGATAATCGGAGCCATCGTATTCAGGGCATTGATGATTTTCTTCGGAATTTGGCTCATTAATAAAGTGGATTGGGTCACTTATATATTTGGAGCCTTTTTGATTTATACGGCCTATAACATGGCTTTTGCAGGCGAAGAATCGGAATTTAACCCCAAGGAAAGCCGGATTTTTAAAATCGTTCGCCGTTGGATGCCCATCACTCAGCGAATCCACGGCCAGAAATTATTCGTTCGCCGAATGGGGGTTTTGGCTGCGACCCCATTGTTTCTCGCATTAATCATCATTGAATTTACCGATATTTTGTTTGCATTGGACAGCATCCCGGCTGTACTGGCCATTACGGAAGACCCTTTCATCGTTTTCTCCTCCAACATCATGGCGATTTTGGGGCTGAGATCCATGTATTTTTTCTTGGCTAACATCATTGATAAGTTTTCTTATTTGAAATACAGTTTAGCGGTAATCTTGGTTTATGTCGGCATAAAAATGATGCTGCATCATTATTTAAAAGAAAATAATTTAGAAATTCCAGAATTTCTTTCTTTAGGGGTAATTCTCGTCTCACTCGCTGCTGGCGTACTTTATTCGTTATATAGAACAAAAAAAAATAACCCTTCTGAAAGTTAATTTCATAAAAAGAATTGGAAAAATGTGAAATAATGGTTAAAATTGGCTTAAATTTAACCCACAAATAAAAAGTTGATTACTGAAACAAATTAGAGTATAACTATGAGAAAAACTTTACTTGTAATTCTTTTCCTTCAAATCTTGGCAATCGGTTATTCACAAAGCATCATCGTGAATGGTACCGGAGTGCCGGAAACTAATTACGGAGCAGAACAATTACTCACAGATGTTTTGTTAGACGGGGGTATATGTTCATCGATTTCCAATTTTCAATTAAAAGACAATCCTTCAGAGCCTTTCCCGAATGTGGACAGGAGTTGGGGCTTTTTTGACAGAGGCAATTCCGGTTTCCCTTTCCAACGCGGAGTGGTTTTGACTACCGGTTTTTCAACCGCGGCCGAAGGCCCTGACAGCGGGATTCAATCTGACGGCGGGACTGACTGGACAGGTGATGCGGAAGCAACCATCTTAGCAGGTGCGAATACCAATAATGCTACAGTTTTTGAATTCGATTTTATTCCGCAGGGGAACGAGATTTCATTCAACTATATCTTCGCATCGGAAGAGTATCCGGGCTTTTCTTGTAATGCAAGCTATAACGATGTCTTTGCATTTATCATCAGCGGCCCCGGAATCACAAATGACCCAGGCCTGAACGGAAAAAATATCGCCTTGTTGCCTAACGGATTACCGGTGACCATCAACAATGTGAATGACCAAGGTTGTGGTGACGATACTTATTATGTAGCCGGGCCATTCGCCGATATTGAGCATGGAGGCCGCACGGTTCCTTTGGTGGCTTACTCCCAAGTAGTTCCCGGAGAAACCTACCACATCAGACTCTTGATTGCCGATGCCGGTGACAGGTCTTATGATTCAGCCGTTTTCTTGGAGGCCGGTTCCTTTAATTTAGGGTCTACCATTATTGACGAAACCGGGATTGACATCGGAGAGAATCTCATGGTCTGTGGTCAAGATGAATATACTTTACACGTAAATGTAGATGACCCGGAAGTTCAGCTTCAGTGGTATTTCAATGACCAGCCTATTGATGGAGCGACAACCAACGAGTTGGTTATAACTCAGTCGGGCGTATATAAAATAGAAGTAATCAGCGGCGACTGTTCCGCAACGGATGAAGTAAATGTCGTATTCGGGGATTTGGTTACCAACGGATTGGAATTTACCATTGAACAGGAAGACGTAGGTGGAAACGGGATAGAAGTGTTCAACCTTACCCAGATTCAACCCGTAGTGGTTGACAATCCTACCGGGCTGACTTTCCGTTATTATGAAACCATGCAAGATGCTGAAAACGAGCAAAGCCAGATTACCAATCCGACTGCATATCCTGCAAGCCATGGAACCATCGTTTACCTAAGGGTGGAAAACGCAGAAGGGTGTTTCCAAATTGTGGAAATCACATTGATTCTGGTTGAAGACTGTCTTCCTTTGGAACCAATGTGTGCGGATGGTGACTATGGCGTGAATGTTCCGGCCATTGCGACCGGTGAATTATCGCCTGACGGACCGGATTACGATTGTTTGTTCACTCAGCCAAACCCAACGTGGTATTATTTCAGAATCCAGGATTCGGGTACGATTGTATTTGACTTGAACCAATATACCCAGCCGGATCAACAAGGCCAAGGAATTGACGTGGACTTCATCATTTGGGGGCCGTTTGACGAAAAACCTTGTTCGCCTTTTGAATTATCAACCGATAAAGTTGTGGATTGCAGCTACTCTGCCGATTATGAAGAGGTAGTAACAATACCCAATGCAGAAGCAGGAAAATACTATGTTTTACTGATCACGAATTATTCCCAACAAAATGGATATTTCAACTTGATTCCAAGACCCGATAATACAGGTACTTTTGATTGTACGATTATGGGCGATGCCCAATTCAGCCAGTGTGACGATGACCAAGACGGTCAAGTTGTATTTGACTTGGATGAAATCGCAGGCGAATTAACCGCTGGAAATGATACTTTGGAAGTCAAATTTTACTCTGATGAAACTTCTGCAGAAAATGATACCGATGACAATTTGGTTTCCTCGCCGCTGACCATTACCGATACAACGGTTATTTATGCACAGATTAAAAATGCGGAAGGACAAATCGTAGAAATCATCATTGTTACACTCAATATTTATGAAGGCGTAACCGGCGCACAAAATGCCAGCTTCGATACTTGCGACATCGGAAGCGACGGTGTCGAAATCATCGACCTTACTTCATTCGACCTGATTGCAAACCCGGGAGACTATACCATCACATATTACGAGACGGAACAGGATGCCATCGACGGAAACGCCAGCTTCATCCCGAATCCGGCAAATTACGAAACCGGAACGACTACCGTGTATGTGAGAATCGAAAATGCAAACGGCTGTTTTACGGTTGTGGAAATCAACATTTCCGTAAGCGGATTGGAAGTAGATTTAGGGCAAGATTTCTCTATGTGTGAGGGTGAGTTTACCTTGACAGCAAGCGGCGATTTCTCCGGATTTACAGATGTAACTTTCGTTTGGAGAAGAAACGGAACCATCATCGAAGGTGAAACTTCCCAAACATTGGTAATCAATCAAACCGGCCAATACAATGTAACGGTCAATACGGCCGAAGGATGTACCGGTAGCGATACCTTGAACGTTTTACAAGGAGAAGCCCCGACAATTACTTCGGTAACTGTTGGCCCTGATTATGTAATCATTGAGGCAACGGGCGGCGTAGAACCCTACCAGTACTCTATTACCGGAACGGTATGGCAGGACAGCAATCAGTTCGATCATTTACAACCCGGAACTTATACGGTTTATGTCAGGACAGCAGAAGGTTGTGTTACTTCACAGGAGTTCGTGATATTCCAGATTCCAACCATGTTTACACCAAACGGTGACGGCATCAACGATACTTGGAACATTGCAGGATTCGATGTATATCCCGGATCGAATATTGTCATCTATGACAGACAAGGAAGATTGGTTTACCAGTCTGAAATCAGCTCACATGTCATGTGGAACGGATTCTTCATGAATGGCCAGAAAGCGCCTACCCAGGATTATTGGTACATCATCAATGTTTCCGACGGTCGTAAGTTTACCGGTCATATCACTGTAAAAAGCCGTGGAGAAAAGAATTAATTAATGGAACTAAGGGGAGGAATTCCCCGGAGTTTTTAAATAATAAATAGAAAATTTTTTAGCAGATAAATTACTACTAAAATGAGAAGAAAAAACATATTGCTTACTTTAACCCTGAGTTTGATTTCCGTTTGTGCTTTGGCTCAATCCAGTTTGCCCTTTGACGAACAGTATTTCATAATGGATAAATTCTTGGTGAATCCATCCTTCACCGGAGCATCGGATGACATCGTTTTCAAAGCCTCACACAGGAGACAATGGGATAATATGCCCAATAGCCCGGTAACAACTTTGGTAAGTGCCCATGCCAACATCGTGGATCGTGTGGGTCTGGGAATGTATTTTATGAATGACCACAACGGAAACACGAAAACCAATAGTTTCAACCTTTCCGCTGCGTACCACATTCCGATTGGCGACAAGAAAAAAAGACAATTAGGCCAGTTTTCATTCGGAACTTCTTTGAGTTTTGCCGGAATGCATTTCTCGGGAATTACCGAACAACCCAACGACCCTATCTACAACGAAATGGAAACAAGGGTATATGTGCCTTACATTAATTTCGGTGCGTCCGCAACCTACCAAGGCTGGATGCTCGGTCTTTCTGTATTGGACATTCCATTAAGCTACAATTCACCCATCGTGAATCAATATGAGCCTTCACCCATTTTCTATTATGGGATGTTGGGGAAAACTTTCAACGTTTCTAAACAATTTGAAATCGAGCCAATGGTTGCATACCGTTCCAATTTCGATAAAGACAGCCGGTTGGATGCAAACCTCAGAGCCAAAGCTAAATTCGAATCCAATGCAGTATGGTTGGGTGCGAATTACAGAATGGACTTCTTTAACGACGGCAATGAATCCTTGAGTGTTTCACCCGCCATCGGTGCTGAAATCGGCCGTTTGAATATGGCGTTTTCATACAACATCGGTTTGAGCGACATCAACAATGAAGGAAATAACGGGTTTACGGCGAGTTTGGGCTATAACTTGGAGAACTTCTTTAAGCCCAATTTCAAATAAAAGAATAAACATTTTTTCATAATTTTTGAGGACGGTTTTTTACCGTCCTTTTATTTTTGGATGAAACAAATCCGTCAATTATCCGTAATTTTGGCCTATGTACCTCGATTGGATAAAACTTCGGAATTTTAAGAACTTCAAAGAATCGGATTGGGAATTTTCACCAAAAATCAATGCTTTTGTTGGCAGTAATGGCGTTGGGAAAACCAATGTCTTAGATGCCGTGCATTATTTGGCTTTGACCAAAAGTTACCTGAATTACTCCGATGCGCTGAACATCCATTTCGATGCAGATTTTTTTTCGTTGGAAGGGAATTTCCATAAAGAAAGCTCTGAAGACATCATCTTTTGCGCGGTTCAAGAATCAAAAGGAAAAATCCTGAAAAAAAACGCCAAAGCCTACGACCGACTGTCCGAGCACATCGGATCTTTTCCTTTGGTGATGATTTCGCCTTATGACCATGATCTAATCAAGGATGGGAGCGACACCCGAAGGCGTTTTATCGACAATATCATTTCGCAATCCGACAAAGATTACCTCAAAAATTTAATGCGTTACAACCGCGTGCTCATTCAAAGAAATTCACTTTTAAAATATTTCGCCCAAAATAATAATTTCGATTCGGTTTCATTAGAGATTTACAACGCGGAACTCATTTCGCTCGGCACCCGTATTTACCAAAATCGAAAAGAATTTATCACAGATTTTTTACCGGTTTTTCAGGAGTATTATAATTTTATATCCCGCGGAAATGAAAAGGTAAACATCGTCTATGATTCACAATTAAATGAAAATTCATTTCAAAACTTATTGAATACCCATTTGCAGAAAGACCGTTCAGCCCAATATTCTACCCAAGGCATTCATAAAGACGATTTGCGTTTCGAAATACGGAATTACCCCATCAAAAAATTTGGGTCACAGGGCCAACAAAAATCCTACCTGATTGCGTTGAAACTCGCACAACTGGAACTGATGAAACAAAACTTGGGCATAACGCCATTGCTTTTGTTGGACGATATTTTTGATAAACTGGATGAAACCCGGGTGGAACAATTGATAAAACTCGTCAATGAAGAACGTTTTGGCCAGATATTCATTACCGATACCCACCCTGAACGAACGGAAAATATCGTTAAACGGATCAATTCAGAAAGCAAAATTTTCCGGCTATGAAAAGAAAAGACAACCAGCAATCTTTGGGAGAAGCCATCCGGCACATGATCTCAGATTTGGGGATGGAAGAAAAAATCCTATCGGTTCAGGCAGAAGAAATTTTCACAGAAATGATGGGGCCGTACATCATGAAATATGTGGAGCAAATAACAGTCAAAAAGCAAACACTACATGTTCGGATAAACTCGCCCGAACTGCGCAATGAATTGCAATACGGCAAAAGTAAAATCATCGCGCATGTCAATGAACAAATCGGAAAAGAATACCTAACCGACGTGAAATTTAACTGATGCCGTTGATTTTAAATTCTTCTTACAATCCCGCATTGTTTTTTAGAAACGGACATATTTCAACCATTTATTCAGGAAGGGTCAAGAGAACAAAAGCACCTTTCTACCAAAGAAAAAAGCTGGAATTGGCGGACGGTGATTTTTTAAATATCGATTTTTTGCACAATTCAAACTCCCAAAAAGCATTGATCCTTTGCCACGGTTTGGAAGGAGATTCCCGGCGGACTTACATCAACACCTGCGCTAAATATTTTTTTGAAAAAGGGTTTTCTGTTTTTGCCTGGAATAACCGAAGTTGCGGAGGAGAAATGAACCGCTTGCCCAGATTTTACCACCACGGAACAGTTGAAGATTTGGATGCAATTGTCCAAGAAGTGCTGGATAACGACTTTGACGAAGTTTACTTGGTCGGTTATTCCTTGGGTGCCGCACAGATACTGAATTATTTTGGGAAATATGAAATCGATAAAAGGGTAAAGGCCGGCGTAGCCGTTTCGGCACCTATCCGACTAAAATCATCCGCCGAAAAATTGAAGAGAGGTTTCAACCGGGTTTACCTGAAAGTTTTTACCCGAAAATTGAAAATCAAATTCAACCAAAAAGCTGCTCTTTTCCCGGAACTGATTGCTTCCGATAAAATATCCGGGATTAAGACCTTTGATGAAATCGATGAATATTTCACCGCTCCCTTACACGGATTCTTGAACCGAGAAGATTATTATGAAAAAGCTTCTCCGGCGTATTCCCTCGATCAAATTAAAACGCCTGTGCTGATAATCAATGCGCTCGATGACCCGTTTCTGGCCGAGGAATCTTATCCTGTCAAATTTGCGGCAAATCACCCCTTTGTTTTTCTGGAAACGCCTAAACATGGAGGACATTGTGCTTTTCCCCTGGCGGGGTCAATTTTTTCTTGGACGGATTTCAGGGCTTATGAATTCTTCAACTCCGAAATGGTTTCCAAAGGATTATGAGCGGCAAAAACCGCATTTCCGGCCACCAAGACATCGGCACCGAGTTGGGTGAGTTGCGCTGCATTTCCGGGTGAAACGCCACCGTCCACTTCAATCAAAGTATCTGCGTTTTTGCGGTCGATGAGGTCGCTGGCTTGGGTCAATTTTTCATAGGTATGTTGAATGAATTTCTGCCCACCAAATCCCGGATTGACACTCATAATCAGCAATAAATCGATGTCTCGGATAATGTCTTCCAGCACATGAATCGGTGTATGCGGATTCAAAGCTACGCCCGCTTTCATCCCTTCATCCTTAATTGCTTGGATGGTTCGGTGCAAATGGGTACAAGCTTCAAAATGAACCGTTAAAATATCGGCTCCGGTTTCTTTAAAATCTTTGATATAACGTTCGGGTTGGACAATCATCAGATGGACGTCCAAGGTTTTCTCCGTCAGTTCATCAATCGTTTTGATTATAGGCATTCCGTATGAAATATTGGGCACGAACACGCCGTCCATCACATCCAAATGAAACCATTCGGCCGCACTTCTGTTGACCATTTCAATATCTCTTTGCAAATTGCCAAAGTCGGCAGCTAAAATGGAAGGGGCGATGATGGGCATAATGAAGTTTTTACAAAGATAAAATTATGTAGAATTTAAAAGGCAGAAAGTCTGAAGAAAACATTGGGCTTTTCATCTTCAGATAATTCCTCATTTTATAAAATCCAAATTATTTTAATAAATTAGGACGAATTTCCTTCCTTTTTTGGTGGAATATAGATTAATCCTTGTCAAAAATAATTCAAATGTATATAGAATACTTTTTTCAAATTGTTACTTTGATTATAGTAATTATTGCTATTTATTTCCTTTTAAAATTCAATAGACTATTAAACTTAGCAATAAAGTATCTCATGAAAAAATTAGAGGAATAAAAATAAGATTAATTGTAACTGAATTTGCTCAAAATCAATGCCTTATTGCTCATTTGAGGGCATAAAAAATCGCCCGGTCTTTAACGGGCGATTATGATAAGTGTTGTTTTTATTTTTAGGATTATCTCCCGATATAAGATTTCAGAATTTTGCTTCTGGAGGTATGCTTCAACCTGCGGATGGCTTTTTCCTTGATTTGTCGCACGCGCTCGCGCGTCAGGTCAAAGGTTTCACCGATTTCCTCTAAGGTCATCGGGTGTGCTCCGTTCAAACCAAAATACAAACGGATCAAATCCGCTTCTCTTGGCGTCAGGGTCTGCAAGGCACGTTCGATTTCAATACGCAAAGATTCGGTCATCAAAGTACCGTCCGGGCTGGGTGATTCACCGGTGTTCAATACGTCATACAGGTTTGAATCCTCGCCCTCCACCAATGGCGCATCCATCGAAACGTGACGGCCGGAATTTTTCATCGACTCTTTTACATCGCTTTCAGACATATCCAGCAATTCCGAAATTTCTTCGGCTGATGGAGCGCGCTCATGTTCTTGTTCCAATGAAGCATAGGCTTTATTGATTTTATTAATGGAACCGATTTTATTGAGGGGTAAACGTACAATCCTGGACTGTTCAGCCAATGCCTGTAAAATGGATTGGCGGATCCACCAAACGGCATAAGAAATGAATTTAAATCCGCGTGTTTCGTCGAAACGTTGTGCGGCTTTAATCAAACCTAAGTTCCCTTCATTGATCAAATCCGGTAAACTCAAACCTTGGTTTTGGTATTGTTTGGCAACGGAAACCACAAAACGCAAATTGGCTTTGGTCAATTTCTCCAAAGCCAGCCTGTCGCCCGCTTTGATTTTTTGAGCCAATTCCACTTCTTCATCGGCCGTGATGAGGTCGACTTTCCCGATTTCCTGTAAATATTTGTCAAGTGAGGCAGTTTCCCGATTGGTTACCTGCTTGGTAATTTTCAGCTGTCGCATGCTCTAATCTATGTTTAATTTTTGGGTGTATTTAGTATATACGTAAAAACCCACTCATTTGTTACAATAAGAAGCAAAATTTATTTTAAATTCAAAACCTGGAATTTTATCGACTCCAAAAGGATTATGAATATTGAAGAATTCAGGCAGTTTTGTATCTCGAAACCGGGTGTAACCGAAGAATTCCCCTTCGGGCCGGAAACATTGGTTTTCAAAGTGGAAGGAAAAATTTTCGCATTAACGGGATTAGACAACCCCGTTTTTGAAGTAAACCTGAAATGTGACCCCGAGTATGCGGAGGTTTTGAGGGAAGAATATCCGGCTGTTCGCCCAGGTTACCACATGAATAAAAAACATTGGAACACGGTAAACTTCGAAGGGGGTTTGTCGGAGGAACTTTTAGAAAAATTGGTCAACCATTCCTATGAATTGGTTGTAAAATCACTTCCAAAAAGCAAGCGCGAAAAATTAATCTAAAGTTGTGAATTTAAAACTGAGCAGGATATTGTTCTTCAAAACATGGATGGTGTCGTTGTTGGCTTTTTTCCACAAAACATAAGGATGCTCCACGTCAGCCAAAGTACCGCCCGTTTTTGAACGAAGAATCAAAGGGTTGTAAATCGCCGTGTCCAGCTTGAGTTTCTCTAAATTTTCCCGTATGAATTTGTGCCGTGTTTGCAAATAATAAGGTTCATTCAGCCGTATGGTCCCGTTGGGCTCCTGTTTCCATTCAATGTAGTAGGGGTTGATAGGTAAAGTTTTATCCACGTAAATTTTAGAAACATCCAAAACAAAACGGACCATCACAATCAATGCGATGAAAATCGAAACCACCATCGTCCAATACAGGTATTTCCATTTACGACTTCCTTTCTTATTCCTAATTTTGGGTGCCAATTCGCTTTTTTGATTTTGTACAAAAATAATGAAATAATTGAAAGGCTTAGGTTAAACTGGTTGAAGGCTGAATACAAAATCAATAGGCCGATTTCCTTTAAAAAGGTTTAAATTTGCAACCCGATTGTTGAACTTAGCAGCTATTCACTAACCATGCATTATTTACACAAAGAAATCGAAGACAAATGGCAGAAATACTGGGCCGATAACAAGACATTTCGCGCAGAAAATAATTCTTCCAAGCCTAAATATTATGTGCTCGACATGTTTCCTTATCCTTCCGGAGCCGGATTACACGTTGGTCACCCGTTGGGTTATATCGCTTCCGATATTTTTTCGCGTTACAAGAGACTCAAAGGTTTTAATGTTCTGCACCCAATGGGTTATGATTCTTTTGGATTGCCTGCAGAACAATATGCCATTCAAACAGGCCAACATCCTGCTGTTACGACCAAAGTGAATATTGAAGGAGGTGAAGATAAACAGGGCAACAAAATTGAAGGTTACCGCAAGCAATTAGACCGAATCGGTTTTTCATTTGACTGGGACAGGGAAATACGAACTTCAAATCCCGATTATTATAAATGGACACAATGGATTTTCATTCAATTGTTCAATTCTTATTACGATAATGACCAAAACAAGGCCGTAGCAATTGAAGGATTAATTAAAAAATTCGAAAAGGAAGGAAACCATAAAGTAAATGCTGTTTGCGATGAGGACACGCCGAAATTCACAGCGGAAACCTGGAATAATTTATCCGAAAAACAAAAACAGAAAATTCTATTAAAATACAGAATGACTTATTTGGCCGAAGCTGAGGTAAACTGGTGCGCCGCATTGGGAACGGTTTTGGCGAATGACGAAGTGGTCAACGGCGTTTCAGAACGTGGCGGTTATCCCGTGGTTCGTAAAAAAATGACCCAATGGATGATGCGCATCACAGCCTATGCAGAAAGGCTTTTGAGCGATTTGGAAAAAATCGATTGGCCGCAACCCATTAAAGACGCTCAAACCTATTGGATTGGAAAAAGCAAAGGCGCCTCCGTTAACTTTATGGTTAAAGACCATGACTTAAAAATCGAAGTTTTCACCACAAGGCCCGACACCATTTTTGGCGTATCCTATTTGACACTCGCACCTGAACATCCTTTTGTTTCAAAGATCATGACTCATGATAGAAAAGAAGCGGTTCAAAATTATGTAGAACAAACTTCCAAACGTTCCGAACGCGAGCGTATGGCCGATGTAACTAAAATTACCGGCGAATTTACCGGTGCCCATGCCATTCATCCATTGACCGGACAGGAAATCCCTATCTGGATTGGGGACTATGTATTGTCATCTTATGGAACGGGAGCCGTGATGGCGGTTCCTGCAGGTGACGACCGCGATTATAAGTTTGCCAAACATTTCGGACTGCCGATCCCTGGAATCTTTAAAGACAAAAACATTTCCGAGTCTGCATTTACGGATAAAGAAGGTTTTGAGCTGCAAAATTCCGATATACTCAACGGCCTCGGCTATAAAGAAGCTACCGAAAAAATCATCAGGGTTTTGGAGGAAAACCGTTTTGGAAAAGGTAAAGTCAATTATCGCCTGCGCGATGCGGTCTTTTCCCGTCAACGCTATTGGGGAGAACCGGTTCCGGCCTATTATAAAGATGGCGTGCCTTATATGATTGAGGAAAAATACCTGCCTTTGGTTTTGCCTGAAGTAGACGAATATTTGCCGACCGAAACCGGCGAACCTCCTTTGGGGCGGGCAAAAAACTGGGCTTGGGATACTGTCAATAAAAAAGTGGTAAGCAATGATATGCTTCGACAGGCTCAGCATGACCCAAGCACAGAAGCGTTACGTGAGGCAAGGAATGAAAATCTTCCTGACAATGAAAACCGTCACCCTGAGCTTGTCGAAGGGCAAACCGTTTTCCCATTGGAATTAAACACCATGCCGGGCTGGGCGGGCAGTTCCTGGTATTTTTTACGTTATATGGATGCGCAAAATCCCGAAGAATTTGCGTCTAAACAAGCGATGGATTATTGGCAAAACGTTGATTTGTATATGGGTGGAAGCGAACACGCGACCGGACATTTATTGTATGCGCGTTTCTGGCAGAAATTTTTGTTTGACAGAGGTTGGGTGCCAACCGATGAATTCGCCCAAAAACTCATCAATCAAGGAATGATTTTGGGGATGAGTGCTTTTGCGTATAGGTTTGAAAATGCAGGCTCGAGAGGCGGTAGAGATGAGTTTGGAAATGATACGGTTGGTATTTCTATGAATACAATATTTGTATCTAATACTTTTCGGGTAGAAATATTGAAAATTATTGAAGAATATAATATTGACTCACATGAAGGAATTGTATTTAAAAGGGATGGTGCTTATTTTTCATTTTATGGAAGTAGAATTGAAAATGAATTGATAAATGAATTTTCAAGAAATATAATGCAGAAATTCTCGCTTAATACTGATTCAATTACAGTAAAATTTTTTTCATTTACACCCATCCATGTTGACGTAAACATTTTAAAAGACGGCGGAGATGAATTAGACATAGAAAAACTCAAAGCTTGGCGCGAAGAATATGCTGACGCTGAATTTATTTTAGAAAACGGAAAATACATTTGTGGTCGCGAAGTCGAAAAAATGTCGAAATCGAAATACAATGTCGTCAATCCGGACGATATCTGTGAGCAATACGGAGCCGATACTTTGCGTCTGTACGAAATGTTTTTAGGTCCGATTGAACAAGCAAAACCTTGGAATACACAAGGCTTGAGCGGCGTTTATTCTTTCCTGAAAAAGCTTTGGAAACTCTACCATACTCCCCCTCAGGGGGAGCAGGAGGGGGCCTTCTATGTGTCTGATGAGGAACCTACCAAAGCGGAAATGAAAGTTTTACATCAGACCATCAAAAAAGTGGATGAAGACGTGAATAATTTTTCTTTCAATACTTCGGTTTCCAATTTTATGATTGCCGTGAACGAATTAACCAAACTGAATTCAAATAAACGCGCCGTTTTGGAACCTTTGGCCGTTTTGATTTCGCCTTATGCGCCACACATCGCGGAAGAATTATGGCAGAAATTAGGACATACGGAAAGTATTTCCTTTGCGGAATTCCCTGAATTCGATGCGAAATGGTTGGTAGAAGACTCTAAGGAATATCCGGTTTCATTTAACGGAAAAATGCGATTCAAACTGGAACTGCCTATGGATTTGAACAAAGAAGAAATTCAGGAAGCGGTTATGGCAGACGAACGTACGCAAAAACAACTGGAAGGAAGGACACCCAAAAACGTCATCATCGTTCCGGGGAAAATCATCAACATTGTAGGATAAATATAATTAAAATTAGAATAAAATGAGCAACACAAATATTTCGACAAAATCACTGGGAATGGGATTCCTGTGGTTTTTTCTTATCGCCGTAGTCATCATTCTTGCATTGATGTTCGGATTGCCGAAATACAACGTCTGGCAGCAGGAAATGGCCGGAAAAGCCGAAATGGCCAAAGCCGAACAAAACCGTAAAATTTTGGTGGAAGAAGCCAAAGCCCGTTTGGAAGCCGAAAAGCTAAATGCCCAAGCAGAAATTGAGCGTGCACGCGGAATGGCGGAAGCGATGAAGGTTGAAAATGGTACGCTGAATGAAACCTATAATCAGTATCTCTTCATTCGCACTTTGGAGAAAATTGCCGATAAAGGAAGTTTACCTCAGATTATTTACGTTCCCTCCGAAGGATTGTTGCCGGTAATGGACATACACAAAAAAGTTGAATAAGCGATTTCATTTTGGTCAAGTTTTTGTTTTAGGCTCCACATAAAACAAAATTCATCATGGACATAGAATTTATCGAGAAAGAGGAAGTAATCAACTACCATTTCACCAATGTAGAGAAATCAAAAAGAGAAGTAACCCGGGAAAAACTGGAACGCGCATTGCGTTTGGGCAATGAGTTCAAGTCCAAAACTTTTCTGACTTTTCAGACCGATCAAGGTGCGAAGCGCATTGAAACCACAGTCTGGACTTTGACCGATGAATTCATTCAAATCAAGGGCGGCGTGACCATCCCTTTGAAGTCCCTGATGGATGTTCAGTAACTACCTTAAGCTTCCCAAGATAGCCTCCAGCTTCATTTGCAGCATTTGATCCTGCTTCACGCGTTCGGCAATGGCGGTATAATCCCTTTTGGTCAGGTCTTGTTTGGCATAAGCTTTCTCCACGTCGGCTTCTAACTTTTCTTGGACTTTTTGGATTTCGGGTTGAATCCGTTCAAACTTTTCAAATTCCGAATCGGCTACATCCGGCACAATATCAGGATTGTCTTTGGTGTCATTGATCGCATGGTAGGTTTCCAAATCCAACTCTACATCCGCAATGATTTTGGCCATTTCATGTTGCGCATTCAGGTTGAGTGTAACCATTTCGGAATAAGCTTTGGCAAACCGCTCCAAATCATAATCTGTAACTTCCTGCGCTTGGACAAATAGGGTTGGAATCATTAAAAATAGAAACCAAAAGGATTTAAGCTTATTCATTTTTTCTAATTTAGAAAACAAAAATACTTCATATTCTTGGGGTTACAAATATTTATCTTCTATATAAAATGTTAATTATCAATTGGTTTTCAAAGTGGCATAATTATTTCATTTTCTTCCCATGTTAATTTTAAAATTAAATTTATGAAAACCACAGGAAAAATGTATGGCATGTTGATGGGGATTTTATTGTTTTCCTCTTTCGCTTTTGTTTCGTGTAACAATGACGATGATGGTCCCGCGGACAATGATATTTTCGTTGGGACTTATGATGGACAAATCAGTTATGACAACGGGGATGGCGAGCCGATTTATGCAGGTGACGGAAGTGTGACGGTAGTGAAAGTGGGGAATAATTATAATTTCCTTTTCTCCAATGGTATTCCGGATATTACCGGAGTGGAATTTGAGTCGGACGGAGAAACTTTGATCAATGTAGGCTGGACGGAAACACAGTATATCCGGGTGACCGGAAGTACCCTTCAGATTCTCTACCGAGAAAATGGAGATGATGTATGGACGGCTAATTGTTCGAGGTAACTTTAATCCTCGGTTAACCCGTACAATTCAAAGCATTTCATCGAAAGGTGAAATGCTTTTTTATTTGGATATAAGGCAATTAAGCCCCATCCATAGTAAATCCGGACATACACCCAACGCAATGGTCAAAACCGTTCCGATGATTAAAAATAATTGGGAACTAAAAGAAAGTTTGATTTTTTTCTTGTTCGAATTCCTGAAATACATGGCGACGATGACTTTGAGGTAATAATAAATACTCAAAACCGCTAAAACCAAAGCAGCTATCACCAAAATCAAATTCGAAGGTTCATTCATGGCGGAACTCAGAATCATAAATTTGGCCAAGAAACCGGCAGTAAAAGGAATTCCTGCCAAAGACAACAATGCTACTACCGAAGCAAATGCCAATACGGGTGAACGTTTGGAGAGGCCGTTGAAACCTTTAAAATCCACATTTTCCACTTGGGTCAATGCATAAAACAAAACGATGCTCGCCAAACCGTAACTTACGGTATAAAACAACAATGCGTTTTGGGATTCTTCATTGATTTCAAAAAAAGCAAACATCATAAACCCTGCCTGAACTACCGATGAATAAGCCAACATCCGTTTGACACTTGATTGTTTCAAAGCGGAAAAATTCCCCAAAATCAAAGTCAAAATGATGATGAAGCTAATGAGGTATTGGTAATTATCGGCTACGATGCCCGAAGTGATTTTGAATTCGGACATTACCGCCAGAAAGGTCATGAATGCACCACCTTTTACGATTGTAATCATATAAGATGAAAAAACAGTCGGTGTGCCGTCATAGACATCGGGAGCCCAAAAATGAAGCGGTGCTACCGAAACCTTGAAACACAATGACAATAACAATAGCACCCATCCTAAATAATAAATGGATTGAAAATCAAATGCATAAGTGGAAAGATTGGCCATCAGAAACGAGCCCGTCGCACCATAGATCAACGCGATACCCATCAACATAATCCCGGTTGAAAAAGAGCCCATCAGGAAATATTTCACCGCAGCTTCGGTGCTTTTCATCTTGTGTTTGGCTGAACCCGCGAGCGCATACAATGGAATGGAAAGGATTTCAATCCCCAAAAACATCAACAGTAAATTGTTAAACGAAGCCAAAACCGCGATACCTGCAAAGGAGATGAAAATCAAAGCCATATAATCCGAAACTTGGCTGCCCGGTTGGGAAAAATTGTTTCGGTTTACCAAGAGATAAAACACACCTACCAAGCAAAGTATCATGAAAAATGAAATCCGATAAGGGTCGGTTTCAATCATATTGGGGTATTTTCCGCTCAGTATTTCGCAGCCGTTGATTTGGAAAACGGCAGCAACAATCATTGCGATGAATAAGCATGCGCCCAAAATGCTCTGATGCCTTTTGTCTTTTAAAACAAACCCGCTAAACATAAAAATGATTCCTGAAAGAACCGAAGTCAATATAATATTCATCTGTTGCTTTTATTTGTTTTGGTAGCTTTCCTGATTTATATAAGGTTAAAAATAATGGACGGATAAATCCCTAATGCCAATATAATAAGGGAAATAAATCCGAAAATGAAATATAAGATTTTTGGAAACCTACGTTTCTTTACTTTGGTATTTTTCAATTCTCCAAATAACAAAGCCGTATTCATCCGCAAGGTATATGCCGCGGAAAGGATCACCCCCAAACAACCGATTACACAAAGTATCGGGTTGAATTGGTAAAGTGCGTTCAGCATCATGAATTCACCGATAAAGCTGCTGGTCAGCGGCAAAGCGAGGTTGGCCAATCCGAACAGGGTAAAAAATACCGCAAAAGCGGGATCCACATTTGCCAAACCGCCAATCGATTTCAAATCTTTCACATGGTATCTTCTTTCCATATAATCTACGCTCAACCATAATCCCAGCACGACAATCCCATGGCTGAACATCTGAAAGTAAGCACCCGCATTTCCTGTTTCGGACTGCGCATATAAACTCATGAAAATCAGTGCCAAGTGCGCAATCGAACTGTACGCGATGATTTTTTTAACATTATTGGTTGTCAATGCAATCAACGAAGCATATAACAACCCAAAGCCTACTACATACAGCAAATAATCTGTTGCCGGATGAATGGAAGGGAACAGGGGAAGCAGCCAGTTCACGACTGCAAATAATCCCATTTTTGCCATCAGTGCGCTCAAAATTACCGTGACCGGCGTAGGGGATGTTTTGTAAACCGTCGGCTGCCAGCTGTGTAACGGGAACAAAGGAATTTTTATCGCGAATGCAATCAGGAATAACCAAGCCAAAGTCTGTAAATTCCCGAAGGATGCGGTTGCTTTTACTACATCGGTTAATAAGAAACTTTCGGGCCTTAGTTGAAATCCGATGTAAATGATTCCGCCCAACATCAACATCGACCCTAAAATCGTATAAAGGAAAAAGGTGGTGTTGGCAGAAACCCTTGTCCGTTTTGCCCCCCAAATTCCGATGAGGAAATAAATAGGGATGAGTACAATTTCCCAAAAGAAATAAAACAATACCAGATCCTGGGCCAAGAAAACGCCGTTCAATCCCGCAAAAGTCAATAAAAGCAATCCGTAAAAAGCGTTGGAATAATTCTTTTTAACCGTGTAGAAATAAATGAATAAAACGGAATAAACCAATGTCGTCAGCAAAACCATGGTTGCGCCCAATCCTGTCAGGCTGAGTGAAATATAGGTTTTTATACCGCCGAAATTAAACCAAGGAAATAGGAAAGTCAGGTCAATAGAAGTCTTGGTGAATACCAAAAACAAGGTATATAAAAATAAATATATGCTGACTGCAGTCCCTACAAAACCAAATGTACGGTTGTGTTTGATGATGGTTAAACCCAATCCAGCCAATAATGGTAATAAAATCAATAATGATAACAACATTCTTTCCGCTTTTTAAAACATTCCAAAAAAGAAAATCCCCAGTCCGGTGATGATCCCTATGACCATCAACAATATGTACATTCCGATATTCCCGGTTTGTATGGTTTTTATATTCTTCGATAAATAATAGGAAAAACTCCCAACACCGGCGACTGTTTGCACGATACCCGATTTTTCCACATATTGCTTCAATACATTTCCTAATCCCATTACCGGGTTAACGATGATTGCCTGGTAAATTTCGTCCACATACCATTTGTTTTCCAATACTTTGGAAAATCCTTTCGCTTCTTGATCCACTTTCCCATTATACATTTTATGTGCGATGAAAATCGCTACCGAAACACAAGCAAGCAATGCGCCAATCAATAACCATTCGGTCAAATGCGACACGGTGTGAGCGGCTTCATGAGGTGCTACTACGCCAGACAGGAATTGGTTGAGTCTATGTGCATTTTGCATGAACAATTCCGGGATGCCTACAAATCCGCCGATAATGGATAAAATTGCCAATATTGTTAAAGGAATGGTCATCGATTTCGGGCTTTCATGCGGATGTGCGTTTTCTTGCCTTAAATTTCCCCCAAAGGTCATGAAATACAATCGGAACATATAGAAAGAAGTCAAAACAGAAACAATAAAGCCAATGGCATACACCGCTTTATTTCCCAGAAACATACTCAAAAGCATTTCATCTTTCGAGAAAAATCCGCTCAACGGCGGAATTCCCGCAATGGCGATACATCCGATCAACATGGTGGTATGTGTCGTAGGCATGAATTTTTTCAATCCGCCCATTTTGCTCATATCTTGTTCGTTGTTCATTCCGTGGATTACCGAACCTGCGCCGAGGAACAACAAAGCTTTGAAGAATGCGTGCGTCATCACATGGAAAACAGCTGCTACATAAGCACCCATTCCCAGCGAAGCAAACATCAATCCCAATTGGGAAACGGTGGAATAAGCCAAAACCTTCTTAATGTCGTTCTGTCGCATCGCGATGGTAGCGGTCACCAAAGAAGTGGTGATTCCAATCCAAGCGATAATTTCTTTGGTAAACGGAGCCAATTCAAATAATTCATTGCAACGCGTAATCAGGAAAATACCTGCGGTAACCATCGTGGCGGCATGGATCAATGCCGAAACCGGCGTTGGTCCCGCCATCGCATCAGGTAACCATGTGAATAATGGGATTTGGGCAGATTTTCCGGTGGCGGCGAGGAATAACAAAAGGGTAATTCCGCCAATTGCGAAAGCTGAAATCTGTCCTGTCGTTAAGGAGGCAAATACTTCGGTATATTCAAGGGTTCCGAATTCTTTGTAAATCCAGAACATCGCCAATAAAAAGCCGACGTCACCGATTCGGTTCATGATAAATGCTTTCTTGGCTGCGCCCACGTAATCCCGGTTTTTGAACCAAAATCCGATTAGCAGGAACGAACACAATCCCACACCTTCCCATCCGATGAACATCATGAAGAAGTTGCTTCCCATCACGAGAATCAACATGAAGAAGATGAATAAATTCAGGTAAGAAAAGAATTTACCAAATCCTTCGTCAAGATGCATATAGCCTGCGCTGTAAACATGAATCAAAAATCCGATTCCGGTGATAATCAACAAAAATAAACTTGTTAAAGCATCAATCTGGAATGAAAAGGGAATATGAATGGAATTGAAATTTAAAATATCAAATCCGTGAATAATCAAAGGTTCTGCGCCTGCTCCCGAAGGTACATTCATAAAAACCAAAACCGAGAATATAAAACTGATGAAAACCACGCCTGAACCGATGAGGGAAATGACATTTTTTGAAAGGACATTTCTCCCCAAACCATTGATGAAAAAACCTAAAAGCGGCAACAAAGGGATTAACCAAATATACTTTTCCATAAATTCTTAATGCTTTAAACGGTTCAGGGATTGCACATCCACATTGTGTACTTTTCGGTAAAACAGAATCATGATCGAAAGCCCGATTGCTACTTCCGCTGCGGCTACCACCATGATGAACAAAACGAGCATTTGCCCGTCAATTCCGGCCTCGGTACCCAAGTTTTTGGCATGGTGCATTTTGGAAAAGGCTACCAACAACAAATTCACTGAATTCAGCATCAATTCCACACACATCAACATGATGATGATGTTTCTGCGCGTCATCACCCCAACCATCCCGATGGTGAAGAGCGCAAGCGACAGGAATAAATAGTAACTAATCGGTATCATTATTTTTATTTTTTTTCTTCGACAGGCTCAGGATGACATTCGTGCCGTTTCAGTGAGCTTGTCGAATGTATTTTATCTTCTAAATTTTAGTAAACGGACTTCTCAATTTTAATCTTTAACATTCAAATTTTCTGTCTTTTTTGACAGTAAAACCGCTCCGATCATCGCGCCCATAAACAGAATACTCGCCAGTTCAAAAGGAATGACATAATCGGAATATAGCTTGGAACCCAGTACTTCGGTTAAACCGATATTTCCTTCGGCCAACAGGGTTTGGTTGTTTTCCGCCACTTCCGACTGAAGAAGAATCCCGACGGTAAGCGCACAAAACAATGCGGAAACAAGGGTTGCCGAAACAAACACAAAAGGCCTGTTGAAAATTTTTACATCTTTATTTAAATTCATCAGCATCACCACAAACAGGAACAAAACCATAATGGCTCCGGCATAAACGATGATGTTTACCACAGCCAGAAACTGCGCGTTCATCAAAATATAATGGCCGCTGATACTGAAAAATGTAATGATCAGATACAAAATGGAATGGACAGGGCTCTTGCTGGTAATAGTCAGAATCCCGCTTAAAAGCGTTAATCCGGCTAAAACAAAAAATAAAATTTCCGCTGTTCCCATATTTTAATTGGATTTTTTCGGATGAGGGATTAATAAATCTTCTTTGGTGTAAATGAAATCTTTTCTTTTATAGCTCGCGGGCGTAAAAGTTTGAGACAGATAGACCGCATCTTTCGGGCAAGCTTCTTCACAAAATCCGCAAAAGATACAGCGCAGCATATTGATTTCGTATTTGGCCGCATATTTTTCTTCACGGTACAAATGCTCTTCGCCCGGTAACCTTTCTGCTGCTTCCATGGTGATGGCTTCGGCCGGGCAAGCGAGGGCGCAAAGGCCGCAAGCCGTGCAGTTTTCACGGCCTTCTTCATCACGGTTCAATACATGTAATCCACGGAAAACCGGACTGAAAGGACGCTTTTGTTCGGGAAAGTTGACCGTCGCTTTTTTCATAAAAAAATGCTTGAGCGTAATCCACATTCCCTTGGCAATTGAAATCAAATAAAGCTTCTCCCAGAAATTCATCGGGCGGCGGTCTACTTGTTTCGCTCTGTTTGTTAATACTTCCATTTTTATTTTTTTCATTCGACCCACTCGGTATTTAAATTAACGTTGTCACCGTTGGCTTTTCGAATCGTTCTTATTTATTCATTGTGAATGTTAAAACTTCTTTTTGTTTAAATTCAAATTCATTTAAATTACCCTTTTCACCTAATCATCCACCATCGATTCAACTATTCATCAATAAAATCACCAGACCTGTAATCAACATATTTACAAGTGCCAACGGCAATAATTTTTTCCATCCCAGGTTCATCAGCTGGTCATAACGGAACCTTGGTATGGTCCATCTCACCCACATGAATACAAAAATAAAGAAACAGGCTTTTAGAAATAAACTCAGGAAATGAAGAATTGCCATCGTGTTAATCCCAAGTTTTTCAGCCAGTTGAGCGTCGTTTGCAAACGGTATGTCGTATCCGCCAAAGTAAAAAGTGGCAATCAAGACCGAACTGATAAAAATATTGATGTATTCTGCGAAAAGGAAAAACCCCAGTTTCATGGAAGAATATTCCGAATGGTAACCGCCGATCAATTCGTTTTCAGCTTCAGGTAAGTCAAACGGTGTACGGTTGGTTTCGGCAAAGGCACAAACCAAAAAGATGATAAATCCGATGGGTTGTAAAATGATATTCCAATAACCGTCCATTTGTTGTTCGACTATCCCACCTAATTTCAGGGTTCCGCTAATCATTAAAATGGTAATCAGCGCAATGCCCATCGGTAATTCATAAGAAATAATCTGTGATGCGGCACGAAGTCCGCCCATCAAAGACCATTTGTTGTTGGATGCCCAGGAACCCAGCATGATCCCGTAAACACCCAAACTCAAAACGCCGATGATGTAAAGGAAACCTACGTTGATGTCTGCAATCTGAGGAATGATAATTTTATCGCCCCATTCAAATCCGGTACTCCAAGGAATCACGGCTCCGGTCATACAAGCCAGAATCATGGCGATGGTGGGGCCTAGAATGAACAGGAATTTTTCTGCATGGCGCGGAATGATTTCTTCTTTGAAGAATAATTTTCCACCGTCAGCCAAAGGTTGGAGCAAACCGCCCCATCCGGCACGGTTGGGTCCGCGCCTATCTTGGATGTAGGCTGCAACTTTACGTTCTGCCCAAGTTGAATACATGGCAACGACCAGAGAGAATGCAATCATCAGTCCTGCAAGCGCCGCTTTTTCACCAATTAAACTCCAAAATTCTGAGTCCATACTTCTTCTTTATTTCTTTTGTCATCCGCTGAAGGAGGAATCTATTTTCCAAACCTATTGGTTTTTTCCTCTTAATATCAAATGTTTCACTTCATCCGGAATGACATGTTCTTTTAATTAATTCAACTGAACTTCCATCTTTTGGTATTCAGCTTCCGTCAATCTTTATAATCCAAACTCGTCGGAGGACGATTGATTTTACTCAAATCATTTTCCGGTTCATTGACTTCGCTCACATCGTGGATATTCAGCAATAATTTCGGGTCCCGTCCTTTCATCACATTTTTAAAGGTTTCATTCGGCTTTGTCATTCCCACATTTCCTTCATAATGGCCTTGACGAATTACTGAAATCCTTTCAACATGAGCCGGCTGCTCAATCGTCCAGTCTTTTGTTTCTTTTTTATCGTAACGGCAAGTATTGCAAATCCATCCCGGTGTTCCGTCCGGCAAATCTTCTACTTCGAACCATTCATTTCTTCTGGATGTAACTCTGAACACTTCATCTCCGCGGTACCACAACTGAACTTTCCCCGAACAAGTCGGGCAATCCCGGTGGGCATCTACGGGTTTCAGGAACCATACACGGTTTTTGAATCGAAAAGTTTTATCGGTCAAAGCTCCAACCGGACAAACATCGATAACGTTACCGATGAATTCATTGTCCAAAGATTTCCCCAGATAGGTGGAAATTTCGGAATGGTCTCCGCGGAACAAAACACCATGTTCCCGCTTGCCGGTAATCTGATCGGCTAATTTTACACATCTGTAACATAAAATACAACGGTTCATGTGCAGTTGGATTTTATCGCCGATGTCTTCCGGCTCAAATGTCCTCCTCTTGAATTCATAACGGGTTCCCTCCGTTCCGTGTTCGTAACTTAAATCCTGTAATTTACATTCGCCCGCCTGATCACAAACGGGACAGTCGAGCGGGTGGTTGATGAGTAAGAATTCGACAACTCCTTCTCTTGCTGTAAGCGCACGTTCAGACGTTTTATTCCCTACCACCATTCCGTCCATCACCGTAGTACGGCAAGAAGCCATTAGTTTGGGCATAGGCCTTGGGTCTGCTTCACTTCCTTTGGTTACTTCCACCATACAGGTACGGCAGTTCCCTCCCGTATCGTCCAACTTGCTGTAATAACACATGGCAGGAGGCGCTACTTCCTTACCAAGCATTCGTGCAGCTTGGAGAATAGTAGTCCCGGCCGGCACCTGAACGGTGTGCCCGTCAATGGTTACGGTAAACAAAGGCGTTTCTTTTATTTCTGACATAATTAAGCCTGTTCTTTTATTTCCAGCGGATCGGCATAACCGGCCAATCCATAATTTCTCGTCAGGCAGTCTTCCGGATTCAGAACGTGCCATTCAAATTCATCTCTGAAATGTCTGATGGCAGCTGCAACCGGCCAGGCTGCGGCGTCGCCCAACGGACAAATCGTATTTCCCTCAATCTTTCTCTGAATATCCCAAAGTAAATCAATGTCAGACATTTTTCCTTGTCCTTCGTCAATTCTCTTCAGGATTTTTTCCATCCAGCCGGTCCCTTCACGACAGGGCGAACATTGTCCGCAACTTTCGTGACGGTAAAATCTCGCTAATGTATAAGTGTGATAGACAATGTCCTGGTCTTCGTCCAAAACGATGAATCCGCCTGAACCCATCATGGTTCCGGATGCGAATCCGCCGTCGGCCAGCGACTCATAGTTCATGTATCTTGGTTTTCCTTCTGCTGTGGTCAACAATAAGTTGGCAGGTAGAATCGGAACGGAACTTCCGCCCGGAATACAGGCTTTCAGTCTTTTCCCGTTCGGGATGCCGCCACAGAATTCATCGGAAAAGATAAATTCTTCCACTGTTTGGGTCATGTCGATTTCATAAACGCCTGGTTTGTTGATGTTTCCACAGGCAGAAATTAATTTGGTTCCGGTGGAACGACCGACTCCGATTTTGGCATATTCGGCTCCGGTCATATCAATAATCGGAACAACCGCTGCAATTGATTCAACATTATTTACCACCGTTGGTCTTCCCCAAACGCCTTTCACAGCAGGGAATGGTGGTTTGATTCTCGGATTTCCTCTTTTTCCTTCCAAAGATTCGAGCAAAGCGGTTTCTTCGCCACAGATATAAGCTCCGGCACCGCGCTGAACATAGATTTCTAGGTCAAACCCGGTTCCTTTGATGTCTTTTCCAAGCCATCCGTTTACTTTTGCTTCGGCAATGGCTTCTTCCAGAATTTCTGTAATCCAGGCAAATTCACCACGGATGTAGATGTAAGAAGTGTTGCTTCCCAGGCAAAAAGAGGAAATAATCATTCCTTCTATTAATAAATGCGGAAGGAATTCCATTAAATACCGATCCTTGAAGGTTCCCGGTTCTGACTCGTCGGCATTGACTACCAAATGACGTGGAACACCTTCGGGTTTAGCCAAAAAGCTCCATTTCATTCCGGTTGGAAAACCTGCACCTCCACGACCACGCAATCCGGAAGTTTTTACTTCTTCCAGAATTTGTTCCGGTGACATGGCAAATGCTTTTTCTACAGATTTATATCCGTCATGTGCGCGATAAGCGTCGTAATGACGGATTCCGGGTACATTAGCGTGTTTCAATAATAATCTTGTTTCTCCCATTTAAGCGAGTTTTTTCAATTCTTCCAACAATTCATCTACCTTTTCAACTGTAAGGTTTTCACGATAAGTTTTTCCTAACTGCATCATAGGTGCATATCCGCAGGCACCCAAACATTCAGCCGGTTTTAAGGTGAAAAGCCCGTCGGCTGTTGTTTCGCCTTCTTTGATGTTTAGTTTTTGCTTGATGTGATTAATGATTTTATCGGAACCATTTAACATACACGGTCCGGTTTGGCAAACTTCCAAAACATATTTCCCGACCGGATTCAAATTAAACATCGAATAAAATGAAGCAACTTCATACACTTCCACGGGTAAAATCCCCAGCGTTTCGGCTACGTGATCCATGACAGGTACATCTAACCAACCTTCATGTTCGGCCTGAACAATGTGCAACACAGGAATCAGCGCACTTTTTTGTTTTCCTTCCGGATAGTGCGTGATAAGTTCTTTTATTTTATTATATGTTTCTTCCGAAAACTGAACTGTTGTCATTTTCTTATCTTTTTAAAGATTCTGATTCACTTTCAAAATCTCATTTAAATTTATAATTCAATCTAAGCGTCTAATTCGCCTGCAATTAAATTCAAACTACTCATCGTGATAATCGCATCACTCAGCATCGATCCTTCAATTAATTCCGGATAGGCTTGGTAATAAATAAAGCAAGGCCTTCTGAAATGCAATCTATAAGCGGAACGCCCGCCGTCACTGACGAAATAATAGCCGAGTTCACCATTGGCACCTTCTACTGCATTGTAAATTTCACCTACCGGCAAATCCACCTCACCCATAATGATTTTGAAATGGTAAATCAAAGCTTCCATTTTGGTATAAACATCTGCTTTCAGCGGTAAATAGAAATCGGGTGCGTCCGCATGGTGTTTGGTCGCTTCCTCACCTTTCAGGTCATTTATTTTTTGAATGGCTTGTTTGATAATACGCAAACTTTGCCACATTTCTTCATTTCTTACTAAAAATCGGTCGTAACAGTCTCCGGTGGTTCCAACCGGAACTTCGAAATCAAATTCCTCATAACGGCTATAAGGTTTGTGAACCCTTACGTCATAATCTACTCCTGCCGCTCTCAGGTTTGGCCCGGTAAATCCGTATGCCAAAGCACGTTCAGCACTGATTCCACCTACGCCTTGTGTGCGTTCGATGAAAATCCGGTTCCGGTTGAATAAATCTTCAAATTCTTTCAGGACACTTGGGTATTCATCGAGAAACCGGTTGATTTTAGCCCAAGCAACATCACTAAAATCCCGCTCAAATCCGCCAATTCTTCCAATATTGGTTGTAAGTCTGCTGCCGCATATTTCCTCATAAATTTCATAAATCAGTTCGCGGTATTGGAATACATATAAAAAACCTGTAAAAGCACCGGAATCCACGCCCATGATTGAGCTGCAAATCAAGTGGTCTGAAATCCGTGCAAGTTCCATGATGATTACACGTAGGTAACTTACCCTTGCCGGAACTTCAATTCCCACAAATTTCTCTACCGTCAGGTGCCAGCCGAGGTTGTTGATCGGAGCCGAACAATAATTCAAACGGTCTGTCAAAGGCGTTATTTGATACAACGGTTTTCGCTCCGATATTTTCTCAAAAGCCCGGTGAATGTAGCCCACAGTTGGTGTTGCTTTCAGAATCCTTTCACCGTCGATTTCTAAAATATTCTGGAAAACGCCGTGCGTGGCAGGGTGGGTTGGCCCCAAATTGATGGTTTGGGTGGTCTTTTCCAATGAAGCTTTGGGTAATTTGATATTTTGTTTTTCTTCCTGCATTTGATTCTCTTCTAAAATTAAACGTTGAACCTTCCGAAGTTGAAACTGCCGCCCCGTCCAAACATTTCATCGTCCTTGTCCCTACGGGTTTGGTCTTCTAATGGAAACTCTTTCCTCATGGGAAAATAATCCATCTCATCTACATTCAATACCCGGATTAAATTCGGGTGGCCGATGAAGTTTACCCCAAAGAAATCATAACATTCACGTTCCTGCCAATTGGCGGTAGGATGAATATTGGATGCGGTATAAATATTGGGTTCATTGATGTCCAATGCAAACTTCAGCCTCAGGTGAAGGTTTTTCCGCATATTGTAAAGCAGGTAGGTGACAATCAATTCTTCGCCTTTATGGTCTGGATAGTGAATGGCGGTAAGGTCTGTCATAAACCGGAACCCCATTTCTTCATCATCATAAAGGTATTGGAGGATTTTCAAGTTGAACTCCTTATCGGCATAAATCGCAATCAGGCCATAACTTTCTTCGTAACCGATGATGGCTTCACCAAATTTTTCGACGAGTTTGTCAAACACAAATTTATTATTCAACATATTGTTTTTTCGCTTATGAAATGCCGTAGCTATTCAATAATTCCTGATATTCTTCGCTGTCCCTTCTTCTGATGCTTTCGGTTTCCACCAAATCTTGGATGCGCAAAATGCCGTCAATGATGGCTTCCGGCCTTGGCGGACATCCCGGCACATAGACGTCCACGGGAATCACTTGGTCAATTCCTTGTAGAACAGAATAGGAATCGAAAATCCCGCCGCTGCTGGCACAAGCCCCTACCGCTACTACCCATCGCGGTTCGGCCATTTGAACATATACTTGTTTTAATACCGGAGCCATTTTCTTGGCGATGGTTCCCATGACCATCAATAAATCACATTGCCTCGGGGTGAATGCCAATCTTTCACTTCCGAACCGCGATAAATCATAGGTCGAACCCATCGTTGCCATGAATTCAATTCCGCAGCAACTGGTGGCAAAAGGCAATGGCCAAATCGAGTTTTTCCTCGCCAAACCCACTACTTTCGATAGTTGCATTGCCATGAAACCTTCTCCTTGGTACCCTTCCGGCATATCCACCACCTTTAGGTTGGTGTTGTGCGTTACCGGTCTCTTATTGTAAATCATAATCTTCTGGTTTTAATTCAACAACATTCGGCGTTTGGTTATTTTTCCCAATCCAAAGCACCTTTTTTCCTCACATAAATATACATAATTAAAAACAGCCCCACAAAAGTTGATACCGCGGCAAAGCCTTCCCAACCTAATTCTTTGAAATTGACGGCATAGGGATAAAAGAAAATTACTTCGACGTCGAAAAGCACAAATAAAATCGCGACGAGGTAGTACTTAATGGCAAAAGGCCTGCGGGCATTCCCAACCTGTTCAATTCCGCTTTCGAAATTTTCAAGCTTCTCATCTGTACTGCGTTTCGGGCCCAAAAAATGGGTTGCGATGATGGTGCTGACTACAAAGCCGACAGCCAGCAGAAACAGAATTAAAATCGGGATATAATCAAATGATGTGTCCATTTTTAAATCAAAATCAGCGGGTAAATTTACGAACTATATACGGTAACCAAAGCGCAAGGAAATGGAATTTATCAGTTTTAACTTAATTTTGTTAATTTATATTCATTTTAAATAGCTCAAAAATAATCAAATCTCAATTTCACACCAACCCGTCGGAAATTATTTTAAATTCCCTAATTTTGGGTAAACTTGTAAATTTCTTAAAAATTAAACACACTTTATTTTTTTCAACCATTTTATTTTTCGGTGGATTGATTCATGCGCAAGAACCCATTCGGCAGACAGATGAAAACGGTAAAATCCGATTCCAGACTGATCAGGTGAATTTAAACGGGCAGAATGAAAACTATCAGAATCCTGCTGAAATGAACATTGTTTGGCCCTTCCCGGATGTAAATATTTCCGAAAATCCGACCCAAGATTCTTGGGATGTCCGTTTGGCGGTAGGTAAAAACAACGGAAATGCATATGTCGTTTACAACGATAATTATTCCAACGGCCTTCAGAAAATTATGTTCCGAAAAAAAACAGGTACAGATGAATGGACCGAACCGATTTATGTAGACCAAGGCGGTGAAATCGGCGCGAGGAACAACCACTTTCCGGCCATTGCAGTTGCGCCCAATGGAGATTTACACGTGACTTACAATGTCTGGGCGTTTGAAAATGTGCGGAACTACATCGGCTATTCTTATTACGATGCCGCAACAGATACATGGAGTGACGGATTGAAAATTTCTGATTTAGGCGGAACGGTCAATCATTTCAATAGTTACCACGATGTTTATTCTACAGATGAAAATTATCCGGTCGTAGTGTGGGGCTATGACAATCGTGCCAACCAAGTCAATGAAGAAATTTACATGAAGTACTTCGACGGGGAAAACTGGTCGGCAGACATTCCCGTTTCCGCAGAAAACGATGGATTTGACGCTGGAATTCCCATGATTCGGAAATTAGGCCAAGGGGACAGCAACAAAGCGATGATTATTTATTCAGAAAGAATCAGCGATTCGGCCATGGAACTTCGTTACCGCATTTACGACGAAACTACCCATGAATTAAGCGAACCCCAAACCATCAGTTCAGAAAATATATTTTCAAACAATTACGCATTTTCTTCTTCCGAGTCAGAAACCCTTGTACTTACCATCCATAAGGAAAACAGCCCGCCTCGCGATGTGTTGAATGTATATGCCTATGATTTTACAGAGGAAACTTTCTCATTGTTCCCGACACCTTATGAAGTAGATGCCAATGCCGGCGGATTGTTGAAAAGAATAGATATGGATTGTATTACGGATAATTGCGGAATTGTTTACAGTGATTTCTTGGCGCATACCTTAACTTTTCTACAATTTAACCTAAACGAAGGTTTTGTCGCTCCGGAAGTAGTCGTTCAGCAAAATCCCGGTTTAGATGCGCCTTCAATCCGTATGAGTAACAATGGAAACGTACACTTGGCTTGGAGCGATTACCGTTTTGACAACGGCGAAGGTTTTGACGAACGCGAAGTTTTTTATAAATTGGGGATTAACAATTTATTGGGGACAAATGATGCCCAACTGTCTGAAATAATGATTTATCCGAATCCCTCAAAAGGCAAATTTTATATTGCTACCGAAAAAAATTACGCATTGGATATTTTCGATTTCTCAGGGAAACGGGTTTATTCCACCCATATTTCAGGATTTTCAGAAGTGCAAACAAAGCTTGTCCCGGGTGTTTATACTGTCCGGCTCACAAATGCAAAAGAAGTCCGGTTTAAAAAATTGATTATAAAATAAATAATCCGGTCGGTCTTTGGAATTTAAATTAAATGATTTACCTTTGCCGTCCGAAAATTTAATTAAAAGTATAACTAAATGTATGCAATTGTAGAAATAGCAGGGCTTCAATACAAAGTTGAGCAAGACCAGCAATTGTATGTTAACCGTTTACAGGGCGATGCGGGCGCGGAACTTTCTTTTGACCGCGTATTGCTCACCGACAACGGTTCCATACAAGTTGGCGCCCCGGTTATAGACGGAGTTTCCGTCGTAGCGAAAATCCTTGAACACGTAAAAGGCGACAAAGTAATCGTTTTCAAAAAGAAAAGAAGAAAAGGTTACAAAAAGAAAAACGGCCACCGCCAGCAATTCACCAAGATAGAAATCCTATCTATCGGTGGAGCCAAAGCCAAAGTCGCTAAGAAAGAAACCAAAACGGAAGCCAAGGAAGAAAAAGCAGCCGAGCCAAAAGCGAAAAAAGCCGCCAAAAAAGCAGATGACCTTCAAATGATTGAGGGAATCGGCCCGAAAGCAGCCGAAACATTGGCCGGTGCTGGAATCGATACCTTCGCCAAATTAGCCAAAAAATCGGTAGAACAAATCAAAACCGTTTTGGAAGCAGGCGAAAACCTATCGCATTTAGACCCCGAAACCTGGGCAAAACAAGCTGAGCTTGCTGCCGCAGGGAAAATGGACGAATTGAAAACATGGCAGGACGAACTCAAAGGAGGGAAAACTGAATAATTTTTAACAAAAAAACAAACTGAAATGGCACATAAGAAAGGAGTCGGTAGTTCCAAGAACGGACGCGAATCACATTCCAAAAGATTGGGCGTGAAAATCTTCGGTGGGCAATCTGCAATCGCAGGAAACATCATTGTTCGCCAGAGAGGTACCCAGCACCATCCCGGCGACAACGTAGGGATCGGTAAAGACCATACCTTGTTTGCTTTGGTGGACGGAAAAGTCGTTTTCCGCAAGAAAAGAGACAACAGGTCTTACGTTTCTGTTCAACCCGCAGACTAAGCCGTTTATACAAACGAATTTTACAAAAGGCTTATCCTTAGCGGGTAAGCCTTTTTATTTGGCTCCGTAGCTCAGCAGGACAGAGCAGTAGTTTCCTAAACTATTGGTCGGAGGTTCGAATCCTCTCGGAGTCACCAATGCAACCCGCCGACAGACAGATACTGCAAATCAAAAAACAACAGCTTCAGCTGAAATTAAATGCCAAACAATGGCTCAATGAGTTTGTAGAGGATGCTTTGGAGGTATTGGAAGAATTTCGGTCTAAAAACCTCCATTACCAAATCACCGGGCTCAAACTCCATGAACCCCCACTCCAAACCGAAATCCAAAACCAACTTTCCGATGCCCCCTATGCAGACTGGCAACTGAATCGAACGCCTTTCAATCCACCGGATTCACTTTTACAAATCGAAAAAATATTCCGCAAATTCCCTTCCCAAACGGCTTTTCATTATCTACCCGACTTGCCCGAATTTACCCCGGAACAGCCCGCCAATGCGCTCCAAGAAATGATTGCCCGGTTCAATCTGGTCAATGAAGAACTGACCCTGCATTACCTGCGCTATGCGCCATTGATTCAAATCCTTCTTCATGATTTCGCCAAAGCCAATCCGGAAGAAACCACCAACCCATGGCATGGTGATTTGCTGATTTTACCCAAATCAGAAGCATGGTTAATTGTTTTTAATTTAGAGGAAAAGTGGTTTTTTACCCGTTTGGAAGAATAATCCGTATATACCGCTATTTATTTTCTAATAGATTGAAGTAAATAACTAACCTATCGAAGAACAAAACTAACCCATCGAAGTAATTAACTAACCTATCGTAGTAAATTACTAACTCGTCGGAGTAAATTACTAACCTAGCTGAGTAATTAACTGACCTCACGGAGAAAATTACTAACCTATGGGAGTAATTAACTAACCCATCGCAGTAAATAACTAACCTATCGGAGTAATTAACTAACCCAGTCTGAGTAAATAACTAACCCCACGGAGCAAATAGCTCAGCAATTGGGATAAAAGGTGGATGGATTGGATGGATTGGATGAATGATTCGGTTGCAAGGGTAAAAAGCTGCTTTAACCTTCCGGATCATCGCCTTCTTTGACCTTTTGTTTGGATTTGTGATTAAGAAAGTTTTCCCGGAGGCCTTGGAAAATGGTGTCGGCACCCGCCATGCCGGACTGTGCAGAAATTTTAAAGGCTTGGTAGGCCACCAAAGCAGTCGAATAGGCTTCTGTACCGGCCAAGATTTGGGTATCCTCCATTTTTTGGGATAGGCGGCGCAAAATGGACAACAATTCGTTGAGTTGTTCAAACAATTCCATGTCCCTTTCCAGTTCTGCCAATGAAATATACCCCGGCAAAAACTGCGGCGCGTACCTCATCGCATTGATTACATCTTCGGTGAAAACCTTGTTCCGAACACGCATCTTGGGCAGGCCCCTCCTTTCTTTGGGCGAAATCCCGACCAAGAAATCCAACTTGGTTTCAATAGTCTGGAAAGCAGCGAGGATGTCGGCCATATCGGCCGCCGGAATGGTCGTTTTGACCCGGTTGTGGTGGATATTGCTCATCGTCGTGGATTTTGGTTTTTAATGATTTAAAGATAAATTTCATTAAAATTAACCATAAATCCGAATCCATTTAACGGAGGTTGCTAAAATTTGGTTAAAAAAAGAATGTTTTTTTCTGAAAATTTGAAAATTTCCCAACTCTTATTATCTTCGCTTCACTATTTTTTAAAACCCCAATGAAAACAATCCAATTCTTCCACCCGGAAGAAACGTTCACTTACTACATAGAAAAATGCTTTTGCAAAGTAGTATTTTCCGGACAACAACACCAGTTGCTCATCGAAATCCACTCCACCGACGACTTAGACCACGTTGAGGACGATTCGCTCCAAAATGAATTTCCGCAAGTGAGTCTCACCATCGACGACTTCCCCTTGCCGGTCGAAACCGTCGAGGAGCTCAACGGCCAGACCGTCGAAATCCCGCTCAGTTTCGCCGAAGTAGAGGACGAGGACGGTGAAATCGCCGAGGTGTTCTATACCAACATCAACTTTTCCGATGCGGATTTCGAAGCCGACCACAACCGGCTCTCCTTTTTCAAAAACGAGGCAGGGACGCTTTGTGTCAAATGGGAAGGCGAAGTGATGGATTTCACCGAAGAAACAGAGGAGTTTATCCCTTTCGAAGTCAATTGCGCCTTCATCCCCCAGAAAATCCAGCTCAGAGACTGATTTCATAAAACCCGAATTTCCACTGAATTTAGGTTCTACTTCTGTATCTTTGCCGCTGAGTTAAGCAGAAAATGATGAGAACGGAAAAAGACGATAAATTGCGGCGAGACGCCCTTGATTACCATGAACAAGGAAGAAAGGGAAAGATAGAGGTGATTCCCACCAAACGCCATAGCAGCCAGCGAGATTTGGCACTGGCTTATTCGCCCGGTGTGGCGGAGCCCTGTTTGGAGATTGAGAAAAATCCGGACAATGCTTACCGCTATACCACCAAAGGAAACTTGGTGGCTGTAATTTCCAATGGCACCGCGGTGTTGGGCTTGGGGGACATCGGCTCCTTGGCGTCCAAACCCGTGATGGAAGGGAAAGGCCTTTTGTTTAAAATCTTTGCCGACATCGATGTTTTTGACATTGAAATCAATGAAACCGATCCCGAAAAATTCATTCAGATTGTCAAAGCCATTTCACCGACTTTCGGCGGGATCAACATCGAAGACGTCAAAGCACCCGAAGCCTTTGAAATCGAAAGAAGGCTCATCGATGAACTCGACATTCCGGTTATGCACGACGACCAGCACGGAACGGCGATTATTTCTGCAGCCGCCCTGATCAACGCCTTGGATTTGGCTGGTAAAAAAATTGAAGAAGTCAAACTGATTATCAACGGAGCGGGAGCCGCAGCCATAGCCTGTACCCATTTGTACAAGAAGTTGGGCGCAAAAAATGAAAATATTTTGATGTGTGACAGCAAAGGCGTCATCAACCACCTCCGCACCGATTTGAACGAAGAAAAAAAACCGTTTGTACGGGAAACCGCTCATTCCACCTTGGCTGAGGCCATCCGCGGTGCGGACGTATTCATCGGCCTTTCCCGTGCCGACATTCTTACTCCGGAGATGTTGCGGTCCATGAACGACAACCCCATCGTTTTCGCCATGGCCAACCCGGACCCTGAAATCACTTATGAACTGGCAGTCGAAACCCGGAAGGACGTCATCATGGCCACCGGCCGTTCCGACTACCCCAACCAAGTGAACAATGTGCTCGGGTTCCCCTTTATCTTCAGGGGCGCATTAGATGTGCAAGCTACTAAAATCAATGAAGAAATGAAGTTGGCCGCGGTATACGCCTTGGCGGATTTGGCCAAAGAACCCGTTCCCGAAATGGTCAATATGGCTTACAATGCCGGAAACCTGAGTTTCGGCAGGGAATACATCATCCCCAAACCCTTTGACAACCGATTGATTACAAAAGTTTCGATGGCTGTTGCCAAGGCTGCTATGGAATCGGGCGTAGCACGGAAAGCCATTATCAACTGGGCCCAATACGAAGAAGAATTGCTCAACCGCATGAGTAGTGACCAGAAGCTTATCCGGATGTTGCAGAACCGCGCCAAACGCGATCCGAAAACCGTGGTGTTCAGCAATGCGGCAGAATACAATGTGCTGAAGGCCGCACAAATTGTACATGACGAGGGCATCGGACACCCTATATTATTGGGGAATAAAGCCAAAGTAGAAGAGGTCAAAAAACAATATGACATTCATCTGGACGTGCCTGTCCTTGATCCCAAATCACCCGAAGCCGAAGAACAGGTAAACCGTCTGGCCGAAATGCTGTGGAAAAAGAGACAACGGAAAGGCATGACCCTTTACAATGCCAAAAGGTTTTTGAGCAACCGCGATTATTTCGGCTGCATGATGGTGGAAGCCGGAGAAGCAGATACTTTCCTGACCGGAAGCACCCGCAGTTATGCGACTTCATTGAAACCCGCCTTGGAAACCATCGGCGCGGCACCCCATGTCGAAAAAGTAGCAGGATTGATGTTGATGCTCACCCATAAAGGGCCTTTGTTTTTTGCCGATACCACTATCAATGACAACCCTACTGCAAAAGAATTGGCCAAAATCGCTAGGATGACCGATTACGTGGTTCGGGGCATCGGCATCCAACCGGTGACCGCCATGCTGTCTTTTGAGAATTTCGCGGCCCGTACTGAAACGTCCAAAAAAGTAAGCGAAGCGGTAGCCATTTTGCACAAAAGGTTTCCCGATATGATTGTGGACGGGGAAATTCAACCCGATTTCGCATTGAATGAAGAATTGATTGAGAAAAATTTTCCTTTTTCTAAATTGAACGGAAAGCGTGCGAATGTCCTGATATTCCCTAATCTTGCCGCAGGGAATTTATCCTATAAAATCTTACGCGGGATTGAAAACGCTCAAATCATCGGGCCAATCCTGATGGGCATGAACAAACCCATTCACATCCTCCAAATGCGTTCCTCGATTGAAGAAATCGTGAACTTGGCGACCATCGCCGTTTTGGATGCTCAACAACGAAAGAAATGATTGCACATTTGAATGGTAAATTAGCGGAAGCCCATCCGACACACCTCATCGTGGAATGCAACGGTGTAGGCTATTGGGTACACGTCAGCCTGAATACTTACGCCAAACTGGAGAAGGTTGAAAACATTAAGATTTTCACCCACCTCATCGTTCGGGAAGATGCCCAAATTCTCTATGGATTCCATTCCAAACAGGAAAGGGAAGTTTTTCAACGTTTAATTTCTGTGAGCGGCGTGGGACCTTCTTCCGCAATGATGATGCTTTCTTCGCTGGAAATTGAAGAAATAAGAGAGGCAATAGAACAGGCAGATGCAAAAAAACTCCAAAGCGTAAAAGGCATTGGAGCCAAGACTGCTCAAAGGATAATCATTGATTTGAAAGACAAATTAGAAGGTGAAATATTTAATTTTAACTTAAATTCAGATAATTCTAAAAATAAATCTAAATTTGAGGCGTTATCAGCATTAGACGTTCTCGGAATACCAAGGAAAACCGCCGAAAAAGTTATGGAAGTTGTATCAAAAGACTATCCTGATGCAGGAGCAGATATCTTGGTAAAAGAAACGCTTAAAAGAATATAATTTTTGAAACAGCTTTATTTATACATGAGGATGATAAGAAGCTCGTTTCCGGTAATTTTTTTCTTATTAATTATCGGAATGGCCAATGCCCAGGAACCTGAACCAACTGACACACTCCCTTTCCCATTTGAAACGGAAACCGGTGGTTTATATTTAGACAACCAGATTACCTATGAAGTAGTTTACGACCCTGTAAACAACCAATATGTATTGTGGCCCAAAGTTGGAAACATCATCGTTTCCGAACCCATTTATCTTTCAAGCCAGGAATATTTGGATTTAATTCTGAACCAGAACATCAATTCCTATTACCGGGAAAAATCCAGGGCATACGACAACCTTTACCGCAGCAATGCTTTCGGGGATGAAGAAGAAGGTTCGGGAAGCATCATTCCGAGCTTTAAAATCAAATCGCGCGCGTTTGAAACCATTTTTGGTGGAAATGAAATCCAACTAATCCCTCAAGGAACCGCGCAATTGGATTTGGGCTTATTCATCCAGAAAATAGACAATCCGCAATTGCTTCCGCAAAACAGAAATACTTTGACCGTAGATTTAAGGCAACGGATTCAGATGAGCGTTTTAGGGAAAGTAGGGGAGAACCTTCAGTTAAGGGTTAATTATGATACCCAAGCAGGATTCGGTTTCGAAAATGAAATGAAGCTTCAGTGGAAAAACATGAAAGACGGCAGTGAAGACGACATTGTTCAGAACATCGAAGTCGGAAATATTTCCATGCCTTTGAATACGAATTTAATCACCGGTGCCCAATCTTTGTTTGGTGTAAGAACCGATTTGAGATTCGGCCGTACCGATGTCTCCATGGTGTTTTCGGAGCAACGTTCCGAAACCAAAAACATAACCGTTCAGGGAGGCGGCGTTTTGACGGAATATAAAGTTTATGCAGAAGACTACGATTACAACCGCCACTTTTTCTTAGGTCAGTTTTTCCGGGATTCTTATGACAATGCCTTGTCGAATTATCCGCAAATTTCAAGCGATATTGTCATTACGCGTTTGGAAGTCTGGCGGATTGACAGAGGGGGTGCAAACCAAGAATTGAGAAGAAGTATATTGGCATTAAGGGATTTGGGAGAAGAAGGCGGGAACCCGACCAATGGCCCGCTTTACAATACGGTTACCACTCAACCGGGAATTCGCGAAGCAAGTTCTGCGAGAACTATAATGAGTGGATTTGACTACAATGGAGAAATTTACCAAGAAGGAGAGCAATACATTGTCAATGAAAACGTCCGGAAATTAGATCCGGGAGAATATACTTTCTATCCTTCATTGGGTTATATTTCCTTGAATCAGCCATTGGTGGACGGTGAAGACCTTTTGGCCGTTTCTTTACAATATACCCGAAACAGTACGCCCGGCGTGATTTATAAGGTGGGTGAAATGTCCGATGAACAAAACCAATTGTTGATTACCAAATTATTAAAACCCAATACCACCGTAAACACCGGTTCGCCGATGTGGGATTTGATGATGAAAAATATTTATTCCATCAATGCGCTTTCGATTTCTCCGGAAGACTTCATCATGAATGTGGAATTCAAAGACATCAGCCCGACTTCTTCAGGAGTCATTAATTATTTACCCAATACACCGGTTCAGGATCAAACCCTCTTGCAGGTGATGAACATGGACAGGCTCAACCTGAACGGAAACCTTCAGCAAAGCGGAAACGGTTATTACGGTGACGGGATTTTTGACTTCGTGCCGGGAATTACCGTGAACCAACAACAGGGAACCATCATATTTACCACGGTGGAACCATTCGGAGAGCATTTGGCGGAAACATTGGGCGACCCCAATTCACCTTATGTTTTTGATGAAATTTACAACCAATTGCCCAATACCTTGGATGCCGAAAGATTATCGCAACGATACAGCTTGGCCGGAAGGTACAAAGGCGAAATCGGAGGCGGGATTCCACTGGGCGCATTCAATGTTCCGGAAGGTTCTGTAAAAGTAACCGCGAACGGCCAGCAATTGACGGAAGGAGTGGACTATACGGTGGATTATCAATTAGGCCAAGTCACGATTCTAAACCAACAACTCAAAGATTCCGGTGTGCCGATTAACATCAGCCTCGAAAACCAATCCACTTTCAACATGCAGAAAAAACGGTTCATGGGATTGAATGTGGATCATCATTTTTCAGATAACTTCTTGGTGGGTGGAACCGTGGTCAATTATCAAGAACGACCCTTGACCCAAAAAGCGCAATTCGGTTCGGAACCCGTAAGCAATACGATTTTCGGTTTACATACCGAATACACCGGCGAGTCGGATTTCCTGACCCGTTTGGCCAATAAAATCCCGGGAATCAAAACCGACCAGAAATCTCAAATCAACTTCAGCGCAGAAGGTGCTTACTTGATGCCCGGAACCAATAAAGCAGCAGGAGGAAATTCTTACATAGACGACTTTGAAGATGCCCAGTCCCGTATCAGCTTGATGGATGCCGGCTCTTGGAAATTCGGGAGTACACCCGGAAAACCGGCGGGATTGGAAGGGATGGGCGTTCACCCTTATTTCCCGCACGGAAACAGCAATGATAATTTAGATTATGGCAATGGGCGTAAACTCATGTCTTGGTACAGCATCGACCCGCGTTTCTATGGAATTGGCGGAAGCGCACCTGCCGGGATTACCGATGCTGAACTTTCCCAGCACCGCGTAAGAAGGGTCGAATTGCGTGAACTTTTCGACCAAAGAGATGTGATGGCCGGGACGGCCGCTTATATCAATACATTTGATATGACTTTCTATCCTACCTTAAGAGGTCAATACAACGTCAACCCGAATGTCACCGATACCGAAAGCTGGGGAGCTGCCATGCGCCCGATTTCCGTTACCAACTTTATCGACTCAAACGTTGAATACATCGAATTTTGGATGATGGATCCATATGCCGACGGAACCGGAAGTGAAGGAGAATTATTGATTCACTTAGGAAACGTTTCAGAAGACATATTGAAAGACGGACAAATGCTGTATGAAAACGGCTTGCCCCATTCCGGTAATGGCGCTGCGGTTTCCCAGTCCAACTGGGGTAAACAGCCCGAAAACTATCCGATTATTTATGCTTACGAAACCGAAGGCGCAGCCCGGAAAGAACAGGATTTGGGTTACAACGGTTTGACAGATATAGAAGAACAGCAGTCCTACGGGCTTACAGGAACCAATCCGGTAACGGGAGAAAGCGACCCGGCTGCCGACAATTATGTATTCTATTTGGATGACCGGTGGGTCAATACTTCCGATGGCGGTTCTATTACGGGAAGGTATAAATATTACCAAGGAACCCAAGGAAATAATTCTACCGATGATTTATTACATGCCTACAGCATGATGCCCGATGCGGAAGACATCAATCTGGATTATAATTTAGACCAGACGGAATTATACAATCAGTACCGTATCAATTTGAGCCCGTCCGCGCTTCAAAACAACCAAAACAATTTTATCGTTGCCACCAAGGAAGTGGATGTAACCTTACCGAACGGACAAACCGACCAAATAAAATGGTACCAATTCAGGATTCCGGTAGATGCCTACGATACGGATATCGACGGCGACGGTGTGCCGGATTTGGTTTCGGAAGAATCGCTTTCTGCCGCCCAAAGCGTGCTTACCTCAGCACGGTATATGCGGGTTGTGATGAGAGGTTTCCAACAGGAAACAACCGTTCGTTTTGCCACCATGGACTTGGTAAGAAGCAACTGGAGAAGATACCCGAAAACTTTATTCCCAATACCCGGATCTTCGGGACCCGAAGAAGGGGTAGAAGCAGATCCCTTCCTATCCAACTTGGAAATCGGTGAAGTGAACATCGAAGAAAATTCGACCAACCAACCACCCTATGTGATGCCTCCGGGAATCGTCCGGGAAGAAACCCAAGGAACAACCGGTTACCAAAGCCAAAACGAGGCTTCGATGGTTTTGAAGGCGAAATTAAACGCGAACAGCCCGACCAAGGCGGTTTACAAAAACACCAATTTGGATATGAGAAGGTATAAGCGCATGGAAATGTATGTCCACGCCGAAAACCTGATCGACCCAACCAGCCAAGATTTGGATGAGAATACCAAATTGTTTATCCGATTGGGAAGCGATTATTCCGACAATTATTATGAATATGAAATCCCGTTAAAATACACGGCTAAATCCGCCACGACGATAAATGCCATCTGGCCGGACGAAAATTTAATCGACATCCAGACGGATTTCTTTGTGGAAGCTAAGAAAGCAAGGGATTTAGACCCAAACATCAATACGGTTGAACGTTATTTATTTGTTCCCGATGCGGAAGATCCGAATAAACTAATTTATGTAAAAGGCCGCCCGTCTTTGGGAGGCGTTACCTCATTGATGATTGGTTTACGATCTACCAATGCACAGGACAAAGAGGTTTTGGTTTGGGTCAATGAATTGCGTTTGAGTGAAATCGACAGTGAAGGCGGCTATGCAGCGATGGCCAGCCTCGGGTTTACCTTAGGTGACTTTGCACAGGTTCAGGTTTCGGGAAGCATCAGCTCTGCCGGATTTGGAGCCATCGACCAAGGGCCGAGCCAGAGAAATCAAGATGATTACCGGGATTATGCGGTAAATGCGCAAATGAAGTTAGATAAATTCTTCCCTCAGAACTGGGGATTGGAAATTCCGTTTAATGTTTCCATCAGCGAACAATTCACCGACCCCAAATACAACCCGCTGGATGATGATATCTTGTTTGACGAGGACCCGAGGAAGGATGAATTGAAAGATATCGTCCGAACCTATGCCCAACAAAAATCCTTCACATTTAGTAATGTGAGGAAAATAAAAACCAATAATAAACCGGCAAGATTCTATGACGTATCGAATTTTGCGGTATCGTTCATGTATGGAGATACTTATAACCGCGATGTTTATACATCCTATAATTTGACCAAACAAATCAGGACTTCCGTCAATTACAATTACAATTTCAGGCCGAATTATTACCAGCCTTTGAAAGACTGGCGGGCGGTTCAGGATACTGCAAAATCTGCGAAATATTTGAAGTTCCTGAAAGAATTCAACGTAAATCCGCTTCCGGCAAGATTTTCATTCAGAACTGAAATTCACCGGACTTACAACGAAAGGCAATACCGGGATTTAAACCAATATTTCGGTGGCAGTGCTTATCTCTTTCCGATTGCATTCAGTAATAATTTCTTGTTCTCCTGGCAGTACAATGTCGGATTCGATTTGACTAAATCCTTGCGGTTGGATTATACCTCCGCTACCCGAACCTTGAATGACGGGGTTGATTATGAATATGCGGACAAAGGGTTGATTTGGAACAACCTGTTTGAAATCGGAAGGCCGGTAAATTATGACCAACAAGTCCAATTGAACTGGAAAACGCCGATCCATTTATTCCCGTATATGAATTGGGTCAATTTGGAGCTCGGATTCACTTCCAACTACAACTGGCAGGCACGTTCCACCGTATTCCGCAACGCGCCGACCCAAGGTGGCGAAGGTTTGGGGAACATCGCGCAAAATTCCAATAACATCAATATGATCGGGGATTTTGACCTGACCAAATTATACAATGAATTCCGTGGCTATACCAAACTCGATTCCATCAAAAGAGGACGAAACCGTGAAATAGATTCTTTGGGCCGTGCCTATGAACAGCAGGCTTTGAGCAAATCCCAAAGAAGGCAAAACCGCAAAGCCCATAAATTCAAACACAAATACCGAGGACAGGATTATGGATGGATGATTTTATCCAGCGTCAAAAGGGTCAATTTCAATTACAACCAAACCAACGGCGCAGTGATTCCGGGGATTTTGGCGGAACCGAATTTCTTCGGGTTCGGCAATGAAGACGGGGCACCGGGTGCGGGCTTCATTTTCGGTACCGAATTTGATATCAAGCGCAAATTCATCGAGTCCGGAAATGACTGGATTACGCGCAGCGACCAGTTATTGGAACCATATCAGATTACGCGCGGAACCAATTTCACCGCCACCTCGCTCATCGAGCCATTCCCGAAACTCAGGATTGATTTGAATGCCAAGCGTTCCACGAGTTTCCGAAGCGTCGAAACGGGTTTCAACCTGAAAGACGCAAATAATCCATATGTCAATACCTATATTGACCGGTTTGAAACTTTGAACAGCAGCAATATTTCGATTTCAACTTCCTTCCAAGACCCGGATCAGATGTACCAGTCCTTTGTGGAAAATACCAAAGTTATTTCCCAACGTTTGGGAATGGCCAACGGGATGGCACCTTTGGGAGACGGATACTACGACGGGTACGGCTTGTCTAATTACGATGTTCTGGTACCCGCATTTATTGCGGCGGTCGAAGGCAGGAATGCCGAAAGCTCCCCGCTCGGCCACAACCGGAAGATTCCGTTACCGAACTGGAATATCACCTATTCGGGGTTGACCAATATCCCGATGATCAACCGAATGTTCCAAGTATTTGAAGTTTCGCATTCTTATTTGTCATCCTATACCGCCAACGGAATTCAGTCCAATCCGAACTATTTCATGGAACCGTTTGGAAGGGATTTGAACAAGAATTTTTATTCTCAGAATATTTACGGAAGCGTTAATATGATCGAGTCTTTTTCTCCTCTAATCGGTGTGGATATGACTTTCCGGAACAGCTTCCAGTTGAGGGCGCAATACATCCGCGACCGTATGTTGACCATGAGTTTGAGCAATTACACCATGACCGAAGATTACGGCACGGAATATGTGCTCGGAATGGGGTATGTGATGAAAGACATCAAGCTCCGGATGCGATACCAAGGTAAAAACAAAACCTTTACCGGTGATTTGAACTTTCGGGCAGATGTCCGTTTGAGGGATAGCGAAACACGCATCAGAAGGATTTTGGAAAACGATTCCCAAGTGACGGGCGGACAGAAATTGATGTCCATTATGTTTTCAGCCGATTATGATTTCAGCAAAAACTTTAACCTGAAATTCTTCTGGGATCAAATGATGACCGAATACAAGATTTCGACCGCGTATCCGATTTCGACCATTCGTGCCGGTTTGAGTGCGACCTTGACATTTGGAAATTAATCAAAACAATATAAATTATAACATAATGAACATTCCACAAGATTTAAAGTACAGCAAAGACCATGAATGGGTCCGTATTGATGGGGAGATTGCAACCATCGGAATCACTGATTTTGCCCAAGGAGAATTGGGTGACATCGTATATGTTGATGTGGATTCCCAAGGTGAATCATTCGATGCGGATGAAGTTTTTGGAACCATCGAAGCGGTTAAAACCGTTTCTGACCTCTTTTTGCCACTTGCAGGTGAAGTCATCGAGGTAAACGAAATCTTGGAATCCGAACCGGAGAAGATTAATTCCGACCCCTATGGAGCAGGATGGATCATCAAAGTGAAATTTTCTGACGCAACGGAATTAGACAATTTATTGGATGCAGCAGCCTATCAGGAACTCATTGGCGGATAAATACCTGGTTTTTTTCCGGGTTTTACTTTATCTGTACACGGTTCTGCTTTTTGTTGCCACCTTAATTCCGGTGAGCGTCATACGCGGGAATCAGGAGTCTTGGCTCGATTTTTTGGCATTTTCATATTCCGATAAATTGATTCATTTTTTGTTGTTTTTCATCCTAACGTGTTTATTGTCCGTTTCCTATTGCTTCACCAAGAAACTACATTATTTTCTAATTCCGTTTGGAATTGGATTGCTCATCGAATGCTTACAACATATGATGATGTCGGGGCGTACGTTTGAGATTTGGGATGTAGCGGCCAATACGGCAGGAACGGCAACAGCGTATTTTTTATTGATCAAACGCCCGGTACGAAACGATACTTAATTTACATATTTTTTTAAATCAATCTAAATCCAAACTTTTTTATAATGAGGAAAATACTACTCTTTTTTCTTCCGCTAACCCTTTTTGCACAAATCCCCGACTATTACCTCGGAATCGATTTTATCCAATCGGGCGAAGAAATCCAGGACGACCTGTCCGCGCTCATCATTTCAACCCATACGTACGAACTGATTTACACACCCGATGTGTGGACTGCCCTGAAACTGGCCGACCTTGACCCCGATAACCCTCAGAATGTATTCTTGATTTACGGGTATGACGACGAGGATGATAACCAAGTAAACGACCGCACGCGAGATAAAGACCTCAGTTGCCACAATACTTCATGTGCCGGAAAATGGGTCAGGGAGCATGTATTCCCCAAGTCACTGGGAAACCCTTCTTTTGACAACGAAGGCCCCGGTTCGGACGCGCATTCCATCCGCGCGGTGGATTATACTTGGAACAATTCCCGCTCCAACCGAAAATTCGCTGAAGGAGAAGGTGATTCGCACATCACCGCTCAGGGATTTTTCTATCCCGGAGATGAATGGAAAGGCGATGTGGCTCGGATGATGATGTACATGCATTTGCGCTACGGAAACCGCTGTACCGCCGGTCAGGTGGCAACGGGGACTTATACTTTTCATCCCGATATGCCGGATATTTTCCTGAAATGGAATGCCGAAGATCCGGTCAGCCCATACGAATTGGTACGGAATGAAGTGCTACAGGATATGCAGGGAAACCGTAATCCTTTCATCGACAATCCTTATTTGGCAACTTTGATTTGGGGTGGTAATGAAGCAGAGAATACTTGGCACGAACTTTCTGTAAAAGATGAAATTTTTACCCTGACCAAAGCTTACCCGAATCCCGTTCAGGATATTTTGAATCTGGAATCCAATAAAACCATCCGCTCTGTTTCCTTATTTACAACCTTGGGCAACCGCGTTTTAAATTTGGATTTGTATCAAAATACAACCCAACTGGATTTCGGCTCCATCAACGACGGTGTCTATATTCTTTTGCTTCTTTATGCGGACGGTAACGTGGAAACCAAAAAAATCATTGTCCGGAAATAAATGATTTCTTTATAAGGTACAATTGCGGGTATTAGGCTTCTGAATGCCCGCTTTTTTTTTTCATCTTTGCAAGGCAAATTAAAATTCCATGGCTGTTCAGAAACCTTCCATCCCGAAAGGGACCCGCGATTTTTCACCTGAAGAGGTAAGCAAAAGGCAATATATTTTTGACAAAATCCGTCATCAGTTTCAACTTTTTGGCTATTTGCCGATTGAAACACCATCCTTTGAAAACCTTTCCACATTGACCGGAAAATATGGGGAAGAAGGCGACCGTTTGATTTTTAAAATTTTGAATTCGGGGGATTACCTTGCCAAAGCAGATGAAAAATTATTACAGGAAAAGGAGAGCCAGAAATTAATTTCAACTATTTCCGAAAAAGCACTCCGTTACGATTTGACCGTTCCCTTTGCGCGTTATGTCGTTCAACACCTTAATGAAATCAGTTTTCCGTTTAAAAGATACCAGATGCAGCCGGTTTGGCGCGCCGATCGCCCACAGAAGGGCCGTTTTCGAGAATTTTACCAGTGCGATGCCGATGTAGTGGGAAGTGATTCGCTTTTGCAGGAAGTGGAGCTTGTTTCCTTGTACGACGCTGTTTTTTCGGAATTAAAAATTCCGGTTGAAATCCATTTCAACAACCGTAAAATCCTGAGCGGACTAGCTGAAGTAGCCGATATTTCCGAAAAGCTGATTGACTTTACCGTGGCTTTGGACAAACTCGATAAAATCGGTGAACTTAAAGTAAAGGAAGAAATGCTGGAAAAGGGAATTTCCGCAGAAGCGATTGAAAAACTTTCGCCTTTGTTTGCGCTGTCGGGCGATTTTGAATCTCAATTAAAGGCTTTGGAATTGATTTTAAATTCCTCCGAAACCGGAATGAAGGGAATCGAAGAAGTTCGCTTTGTGTTTGAAAAAGTTAAGAAATTAGGTCTCAAATCCGCCGATTTGATGCTGAATCTCACCCTCGCCCGTGGATTGGATTATTACACCGGTGCGATTTTGGAAGTCAAGGCCAAAAATGTTCAGTTGGGTTCCATCGGCGGCGGCGGCCGTTACGACGACTTGACCGGCATCTTTGGCCTGAAAGGCGTTTCTGGTGTTGGGATTTCATTTGGACTCGATCGAATTTACCTCGTTTTGGAAGAATTGAATTTATTTACCGAATCGATTGAAATTTCATTGGATGTTCTCTTCATCAATTTCGGCGAAGCGGAAGCCGATAAATCCATGGAATTGGCCAAACAACTTCGCGAAAAAGGAATCCGTTGCGAAGTCTATCCCGAAGCGGCCAAAATGAAAAAGCAACTGCAGTATGCCGATAAAAAAGCAGTGAAATTCGTGGTAATCATCGGTGAAGAAGAATTAAATTCCGGGAAATTTACTTTGAAAAATATGCGGAGCGGCGAACAATCCGTACTTTCTGAAAAGGATTTGTTGGACTTTGGTTTTTCTAATCTATGAATACCGTTTGAGGCTATGAATTGATTAGTCCAATTATTTTTGGTCCGTAATCTGTTTACGAATATTTTTTAAAAAAGCTTAAATTTTCTTACTTTTAAAAAATTAAAAGCACGTCCGAAATCTCTTCTCATAAAAACTTAAGAATTGTACAGTTTTTATAAAATACGTGAACCGTTTAATACGAAAGTATGATTTTTGATATTTTTAAACCAAAGAAAAAAGACACTCCGTTTGCCTATACTTTTTCAAAAGCGTTTATAGACATCCATTCCCATATCATTCCTGAAATTGACGATGGTGCCAAAAGCATAAACCATTCTTTGGAATTGCTGATGCGGATGCGTAAACTCGGCATCCGGAATTTTGTCTGTACGCCCCATGTGATTGAGGGTATGTGGGAAAATTCCACGGAAAAAATACGGGCTGCACTCGAACAGTTAAAACCCGTTGTGGCTCAAACCCCGGGACTGGAAGATGTTCAGATTCGCGCAGCGGCTGAATATATGATGGATGATAATTTCATCCGGCTATTGGGCAACAAAGATATTTTACCCATCAAAGACAATAAGATATTGGTAGAAATGTCATACCTCGCTCCACCGGCCAACCTGTATGAAACCTTGGCGGAGATTCAGGTAAAAGGTTACGAACCGATACTCGCCCACCCCGAAAGATACCAAGCTTATCACTCCGATTTGGAGCAGTACCATCGATTAAAATCTGCGGGCGTTTCATTCCAGCTTAACATGATTGCGCTGACGAATTATTACGGAAAAGAAGTACACGAAACCGCATTGTGGCTGCTTAGAAATAATCTGATTGATTTTGCGGGATCTGACCTCCACCACATGAAACACATGGGAGCCATCAAGTCATTGACTCGGCGCGAAGACATGATGGAATTACTCATCCCCATTTTGGAAAATAACCAATCATTGAATTAATTCATACAGAATTAATAAAATAGCGGTTTGAGGAATTTTCTCAATAAAAAAGGATTGTTAAATATATTCAAAACCGGTATAAGAACGGAGTTTTTCCGGAATTCTTACCGAGCCGTCCGGTTGCTGGTGGTTTTCCAATATACTGGCTAAAATTCTCGGCAAAGCCAGCGCGCTTCCGTTCAATGTATGACAAAGTTTATTTTGATTTTCATCTTTGAAACGCAGTTTCAAACGGTTCGCCTGGAATGTCTCGAAATTAGAAACCGAACTTACTTCAAGCCATTTTTCCTGAGCGGCTGAAAATACTTCGAAATCATAAGTCATTGCAGATGCAAATCCGGTATCGCCCCCGCACAAACGCAAGATACGGTAAGGCAATTCCAAATCTTCCAAAAGGCCTTTTACATGGCTCACCATTTCTTCCAAAGCATCGTAAGAATTTTCCGGTTTTTCGATGCGGACGATTTCCACTTTTTCAAACTGGTGCAAACGATTCAGCCCACGAACATCTTTCCCGTAACTTCCGGCTTCACGTCGGAAACAAGGGGAATAAGCCGTCAATTTTATAGGAAATTCACTGGCGTTCAATAATTCGTCGCGATAAATATTGGTCACAGGGACTTCAGAAGTCGGAATCAAATATAAATTGTCTTCATTGACAAAATACATCTGGCCTTCCTTGTCGGGAAGCTGCCCCGTACCATATCCGGACGCTTCATTTACCACAAACGGCGGGATGATTTCGGTGTAACCCGCTTCGGTATTTTTATCTAAGAAATATTGGATCAATGCTCGTTGAAGACGCGCACCTTTTCCGATGTAAACCGGGAATCCGGCACCGGTAATTTTAACGCCCAATTCGAAGTCAATCAGGTTAAATTTTTTAGCTAAATCCCAATGCGGCAAAGCTTCAGGTTTTGGGGATGCATCTCCTTTTGTGAAGACGACTTCGTTGTCTTCTGCGCTCTTTCCGGCTACTACATTTTCGTGCGGAATATTTGGAATTTGATAAAGAATCGTTTTTAATGATTCTTCATATTTTGCCAACAAATCCTGTAATTCTTTGGTCTGCGTTTTTTGTTCAGCCGATTTTTGTTTCAACAGGTTTGCTTCTTCAGTTTTTCCCTGTTGAAATAACTGCCCGATTTCTTTCGAAAGTTTATTGGATTCTGCTAAAAGGTTGTCTAAGTCAAACTGGGTTTTGCGACGAAACTCATCGACATTCAATACCTCATCGACTAATTCCAATTGTTTGAAATTTCTCTTTTTTAGACCTTCGATGACTTTTTCCTTGTTTTCCTGAATAGCAGATACGACCAACATTTTTGAAAATTTTACGCAAAGGTAGGTTTTGAAGTCTTAATTCAGAAATTAGAATCAGGATTTTGAATTTTTTAATTTGAGAACGTATAAAATTTGAATATACTCCTACTTCAAATCAGGACGTGTTGGGCGAACTTCAATTTTACTGGGTAAAGTCCTGGGGCTCATTTTCAGTAAATCCAAAACCAATTGTCCGATGTCTTCCGGCTGGATTTTCCAACTATCCTTTTCATCCGGTGTATGGTTGTTAAAATAGGTCGCGACAGAACCCGGCATAATGGTAGAAACTTTAATGCCATATTTCCGTAAATCCAGCATGGCAGCCTGCGTGAAGCCTACTAAGCCAAATTTGGAGGCATTGTAACCGGAAGCCGTTTCAAAAAAATTTGTCCCGGCCAAACTTGAAATTGTAATGTAATATCCCTCCGATTTCTTGAGCTCCTCCACCGTAGCTTTCAAGGTGTGAAAAGCTCCGGTAAGATTGGTGTCAATCATCTGGTTCCATTCGTCCAAAGTCATTTCATCGACCGGTTTAAAATTACCCAGTCCAGCATTGGCTACTACAACATCCAATTGCCCGAAATGATCCAATATCCGTTCAACCGCCGCCTGCTCGTCCACAAAGTTCCGAACGTCTGACTGAACGCCAATCACGCTGGATTTATCGCCTAAATTCTCAACGGCCTCCCGTATGTTTTCAGGAATTCTTCCGCTGATGGCGACCCGCATTCCCGCGTCCAATAATACTTTGGCTATCCCAAGTCCGATTCCTTTGGTTCCGCCGGTGATGTAAGCAACTTTGTTGTGTAAATTTTGAAATTCCATAACTATTTGAAATTCGGTTTTCTTTTTTCCATGAAAGCTGTGGTTCCCTCTTTGAAATCTTCTTCGTCAAACAATTCACCGAAATTTTTAATTTCCATCTCGAACCCCTCGTCGGAATGATATAAATTCATCGCTTCAATCGCTTTCGCAATGGCAATGGAAGAATTCTGAGAAATTTTGGAAGCAATGGTTTGGGTTCTTTCCAGTAATTCCGCTTGTGGAACCACTTCATTAACCAAACCGATTTCATAAGCTCTTTGAGCCGAAATCATTTCCGCCGTAAAAATCATTTGTGCCGCACGGCCTTTCCCAACCAAACGCGGAAGACGTTGTGTTCCGCCATACCCCGGAATCAGCCCCAAAGTCACTTCCGGTAATCCCATTTTCGCATTGTCGGATGCAATTCGAATGTGTGCTGCCATAGCCAGTTCCAGCCCGCCACCTAAAGCGAAACCGTTAACGGCTGCAATGACAGGTTTAGGAAACCTTTCAATTTTGTCAAATACTTCTTCCTGACCTTTTCTTGCCAATTCTTCTCCCTGAACACCGAAAAAATGGCTGAACTCTTTGATGTCGGCTCCGGCTACAAAAGATTTCTCACCGCTCCCGGTCAAAATGATTACTCTGATTTCCGGGTTTTCGGCTGCTTCATCCAAAAAAGAACTGATTTCTCCCAAAAGTTCTTTGTTGAGCGCATTCAAAGCCTGCGGGCGATTCAGTGTAACAATAGCTGTTTTATTTTCTATGGTGATGAGTAAATTCTGATAAGCCATATCTTTAAAATATTTAAAGCCTAAAATTAAGGATTAAGAAAAGGATTAAAAAATTTTGGTGGTTTCATTTTGTAAAAATCAAAAGTTTTGTTTCTAGGAAAATCGAATGGAAATGATTTTTTTCACTCTTTTAAGGCTTCCCTCCTTGAAAGGGTTTTCTAAAAAATTGAACTAACTTCGCAGGAAAATTTCTCGAATGGAACTGATTGACTTTATCCTACATATAGACCAGCACCTGGCCGAATTCATCAAAGATTACGGATTGTGGATTTATGCGATTTTATTTTTAATCGTATTTGTGGAAACCGGCGTGGTCGTGATGCCTTTTTTACCTGGTGATTCCCTGTTGTTTGCGGCAGGCATGTTGGCCGCCCAAGACACCGGTTTGAACGTCTGGATTGTGATTGGTTTGCTTTTAATTGCTGCCATTGCGGGAGATTCCCTGAATTACAGCATTGGGCGGGAATTCGGCTCCCGTGCGCTCAGGGTCAAAATTTTCGGGAAGTCATTCGTCCACCAAGAACACATTGACAAGACACATTCATTTTATGAAAAATACGGCAGCAAAACCATTGTCATCGCGCGTTTCGTTCCATTTGTAAGAACGCTGGCTCCATTTGTAGCCGGTGTCGGAAGAATGAATTACGGAACTTTTATCACTTACAATGTTCTGGGCGCGATCATCTGGGTGGTGGGAATTACACTTGTCGGTTACTTTCTGGGGAATATTCCGATTGTGAAAGACAATTTCTCTAAAGTCGTATTGCTTATTATTTTCCTTTCAATTTTACCCATCATTTATGAATTCGTGAAAGAGAAATTCTTTTCGAAAGAGGAAAAACAGCATTAATTTTTTGCTCGCAGAAAGTTCTTTTTAAAGAATACCAAGTTCTATTAAGTCTTTTTTTAAATCCTCCGGATTCTTGTAATGAATGGTTGTGATTCCGAATTTTCTTGAGGCTTCTACATTTTTTTCATTGTCATCAATGAATAAAGAATTCTCAGGTTTCAGGCTAAATCTTTCCATCATCATTTCAAATATTTTCACATCGGGCTTGATGAGTTTTTCTTCACCCGAAACCAAAATCCCATCAAAAACTTCAAAGAATTCAAATCGCTTCAAAGCTATCGGAAAAGTTTCCGCAGACCAATTTGTCAATCCGTACATTCTGTATTTCTTTTTCAGTTCCAAAAGAATTTCAACCGTTTCAGGAATAGCATCTTTGAGCATCGTTTCCCATTGGCCGTAATACATTTCAATTTCCTTTTTGTAATCCGGAAATTCCTTGACCAATAATTCCGTAGCTTCGGAAAGCAAACGCCCGCGATCCTGCTCAATGTTCCACTCATCTGTGCAAATATTCGAAAGGAACCACTCGAGTTTTTCATCATCCGCAAAATAATCGCGATAAAGATAGCGGGGATTCCAATCGACCAAAACCCCTCCAAAATCAAAAATTATGGTGTCAATCATGATTTGGATTTGAATTTGAGCAATGTTTCTTTCGTAAAATCAGACAGTACCAACCGGCCGCTCATTTCGGCGCGCTGCTGCATCAAATCGGGTAAACGTTCCGTTCCCTGCCAAAAAACAGATTTCAAATCGCGCATGGCTTCCAGACTGTACACCGATAACTGACTGGCAAAAGCCATCGTTTCTTCTTCACAGGTTTTGGCATCCGGGAAAATATGGTTGTAAATTCCTTTTTCCTTTAGCCATTGCGGTGATTTCCATTCGGTCGGATTCATTGTCATTTCCGAGAAAGCCGTTACTCCGATTTTTCTCGTAATAGCAGGTTCGATGACAAATGGGCCGATCCCGATGGATAATTCACTCAAACGGGCCGAAGCATTTTCATCAGCGAGCGCATAATCACAGGCAGAAGCCAAACCTACACCGCCTCCGACGACTTTTCCGGTTATGCACCCAACGATAAACTTAGGGCAACGGCGCATGGCTAAAATTACATTCGCAAATCCCATGAAGAATTTTTTTCCTTTTTCGAATTCGTCAATCGTTAAAAGTTCATCAAAGGAAGCACCCGCGCTGAAAACCTTATCGCCTTCACTTTTCAGAATGATGATTTTCACTTCGTCATTTCTGCCCAAATCATCGAGCATCCGTATGAGTTCATTCAATTGTGTACTTGGAAATGAATTGCTTTTCGGATGATAAAATTCAACAACGGCAATATGATTCAGGATGTCGGATTTTATGTAATAGGATTCCATTTTGCTTAATTTGGGTTAAACTTAGAGAATTAATTTTCAGAATTATAATACAATTTGTAATATTTTTTTCCTTCTTCGTCAATTCCCTGCTCGATCATTTGGCGGTTTCCATGCACGTAAATGTGGAAATTCTTATCTAATTTAATGATGCTTTTGAAGAATCGAGCTTGTTTTTTTACGGCATTTTTAGAAATTTCAAAATGGTCGTTTACCTCGACTTCATAGACTTCCTCGAAACGTTTTTTATAATCTTCGAAACTTTGCTTCAATTCATCCTGAATAAGGACTTTATCCGTAAAATCATTGAGTTCAAACTTGTCGGACTCCTTAAAGAATTTCATGGTACTGTTGAGTAAATCGACCTGATCAACCTTGCTTACTTCAAATTCCTCCGGCATTTTATCCATCACATAACTTTTACAGAGATGAAGCGTATTTTCGGTATCGAAATATTCATTCTGAATTTGGGTAACCTGCAAAAATTCATCGTTCCAAATCCCGAAATCCTCTCCTTTGGAATGATCGACGGAAGCCAGCAAATATCCGTCCAGTTCATCCATATTGAAAATCAGGCAACCTTTGTCGATTTTTGACAAATTGATTCCTTCCTCCGTCCAAATTTCATAGGAATTCTCATTGGGAACGGCTTTCAGGACTTTATCCTTCGATTCCGATTTGAAAATCCCAACTGCAGAAACACTTTGGCCTTCGACCAAAGCATCGGGAAAGAAAACGACAAAAAGTTCACCGCCCTTTGTTTTAGGATGGGAACCGGTTTTGTAAAGATGTTCTGCAATCCGAACGGAATTCGGCAAAAGTTGTGTATGGTCTTCGAAAATATTTCTGACGGCATCAAAAACCGGATTTTCTTCTTTTTTGAACTGAAAATATTCCTCTGTTTTAAAAGGCTTCAGAAAAAAATTATACAAAGTATCGGTAAGCTCCGCATTGTAAAAAGTCAGGGTTTTGGAAAGATAAGTTCCTTCTTCCGTTGCGCGGTTTCCAACTCTGTGAATGACCAAGTCAAAGGTTTCATCGGGATTTATGAAGTGCATAATTTAAATTAAGACTGCAAATTTAGGGACATTCGTAGAAATAAAAAATCATAGAAATGCGAATCATTCTGGCATGAAATTTCTATTCATTCCATCGATGAATAAAATAAAATTCCATATTGGCTGTTCAAGCTATGCGACCGCTTCGTGGAAGAATTTATTTTATCCGGAAGATTTACCCAAGAAAAAATGGTTTGAATTCTATTGTCGGCATTTCAATACGTATGAATTCAATGGCTCCTTTTATAAATTCCCAACTGAAGAAAATCTTTTGGCTTGGTATGATAAAGCGCCTGAAAACTTTTTATTCAGTGTAAAAATCCCGCGGATTATTACCCATTATAAAAAATTAAAAAACGGTGAGACCGAAATTGCTCAATTTTATGAAGTTTGCAAAAACGGACTTAAAGAAAAATTGGCTTGCGTACTTTGGCAGTTTCCGCCCAGTTTCGACTTTAGTGAAGATAAATTAGGATTGGTTATCGACGCTATGAACCCTGATTTCAAAAATGTGATTGAATTCAGGCACAAGTCTTGGTGGAATCCGGAAGTCACAAAGGTATTGAGCCAACGTGGTTTAATTTTTTGCAGTGTCAACTTCCCAAATCTTCCGACTGATATTGTACAAACTTCTCCAACAGCCTATGTCCGGATGCACGGAAATCCTGAATTGTTTTATTCGCAATACACAATAGAGGAACTGGAAACCTTATTCAAAAATTTGACTTCCCCGGATTTTGAGGAACTATATGTTTATTTTAACAATACGGCCTCTACTGCAGGCATTATCAATGCCATTCAAATGACACAAATTCACGATGATCCTTAAATAAAAAACCCAACTGAAATCAGTTGGGGTGGTGACCTCGACAGGATTCAAACCTGTAACCTTCTGAGCCGTAATCAGATGCGCTATTCAGTTGCGCCACGAGGCCTTTAATTTGGACTGCAAAGATATACATTCTTTCTTTTTTGACCAAATTCCTTAAATTGCGGTTATGAAATATGTACAGGTTGTCGCGATTTTCTTTTTGGTAATTCTTTCCTGTAAAAAAGAGCATTCACCCGATCTTTCTTCCGAAAACGAAATTAAATTCCAATACATCACAAAAATACAATGGCATGAAAATCAGGACTCCATCAGCCTGAATTCGGGCGGTGAAGCCCTTCGGTTTGCCAAAAAAGATTTACCGCTGAAAACGGCAATGGTAGTTCCGACTTCGGTAATTGCTTATCTGGATGAATTGGATCTGACCGATAAAATAACCGGGGTGAGTCAAATTGATTTTATTTTTAATCCTGAAATCCACCAAAATTTGAAAGCAAATAAAATCATTGAAATCGGGTCGTTTAATGAGTTATTTATTGAAAAAATATTGGTCTCCAAACCCGATGTTTTTATAACGACTTCCGGACCGACACTCGCAAAGTTTCATGAACTTTTGAAAAGAGAAGGCATAAATATTCTTTACATTGATGAATATGAAGAGCCGGAACCGCTTGCAAAAGCTGAATATGTGAAAATCTTCGGGAAGCTTTTCGGCAAGGAAAAAGAAGCGGATGATTTATTTAAGGAAATCGAGAAAAATTACCTGGAAATTCAATCCAAAGTAAAAGAAAGTTCCACCAAAAACCCTGCGGTCATTGCCAATCAGATGTATGGCGATGTTTGGTATATGCCCGGTGGAAAAAGTTTTCAGGCGATCCTTTTTAAAGATGCCGGCGGGGATTACCTTTGGTCTGCCGATACAAGTGCGGGTACTTTGAACCTCTCCTTTGAATCGGTTTTTGAAAAAGCCCACAACGCCGATATCTGGATGAATGCAGGCGATTTCCCGAGCAAAGCAGCATTGCTGGCAACTTATCCTCATTACGAATGGTTTGCAGCATTTAAATCCGGGAATATTTACAATTGGAACAAGAGAAAATCTCCTACAGGGGCCAATGATTATTTCGAAACGGGAACTGCAAGGCCGGACTGGATTTTAAAGGATTTGGCAGCTATTTTTCATCCGGAATTGTTTCCCGGACATGAATTGTTTTTTTATGAGCGACTTAAATAAACTCATCAAAATTTTCCCTTGAGACAGCGGTTGTTGTATGTTGCGGATATGCACCCAGAAATGATTTCGGAAAACGCACTTTCTTATCTTTCCATTTGAATTCATATGCATTCAATATCTCGTCTTGTTCTTCGATATAGTCAATTTCAGCTTGATCATGTGTCCGCCAGAAATAGGTATTGGCAAAATTTTGGGTATAAGAATTTTGCTTCAATCTTTCCGAAATTAAATAATTTTCCCATAATGCACCTTTGTCCAAACGCAATTCTAAATTCCCAAAATTACTGGTCAAAACATTTCGGATACCATTGTCATAAAAATAATACTTTTTCCCTTTCTTTATTTCATTTCTCAAGTTCCGGTTAAAAGCAGGTAATTTAAAAATCACAAATGTTTTTTCCAGTAAATCCAAATACTTTTCTACCGTGGCCGTATCTATATTCCCAACCGTCTGAGCCAATTCATGATAATTTACTTCGTTTCCAACCTGCAATGCGATTGCCTTGAGCAATCGATCAACATGGCTTGGTTTTCTGACGCTATCAAGTTTGAGAATGTCTTTGTACAAATAACTTTGTGCTATTTCTATTAAAACTTCTTTTTCCTTTCCGGGGTGATTAATGACTTCCGGATATGCGCCAAAAATCATACGTGTTTCTAAAAGCCTTTTGGCTTCCAAAAGAGAATAATTTTCGACAATTTCCCGGAAACTTATCGGATAGAGATAAAAGGTGATTTTTCTTCCAGTCAGAGCTTCAGCTGTATTGTTTTGCAAATCAAATGCTGACGATCCGGTCGCTATGATTTGAATTTCCGGATTGGTATCGTAAATTAACTTTAACTTCTTTCCAATATCTCTAATCTGCTGAGCTTCATCTATGATGACAAGTTTATTTTGACTGCCGATTAATTGAAGAAGTTGTGTGCTTGTTTTGGCTGTTTCAAAAGCGGTCAAGATGTCTTCTTCATCTGCATTTAACCAAACAGTTGGAACTTCTGTTTCTTTAATCAATTCACGCAGTAAAGTTGTTTTCCCTACTTGCCTGGCACCGATTAAAAGAATGACTTTACGTTGAAAACAAGCAGATAAAATCCGATATTTGATAGTGCGATTTACCATATCCTATAGTGTGTACAACTCAAATATACTGAATATTTAGATTATGATCTAAAATTTAGGCGTATTTTTTAGAATACAATCTAAATATTGGGCGTATTTTTTAGATTTTTATATTTGAAATGGAGTGTTTTGATACGATTGACTCACAAAATATGAATTGTATTTTTATAAGAAGTTGGATTAATCCGCGTGGATTTCCAGAATCAGGTATTTTCCGTTCACCGGTTCGAACACGATTTCTTTGATGAGATGGCCGGTTTTTATTTTCATAACGTGCTTGTTTTTCTGGAGCGGAATTACCCTTTCGCTTTCCTCATACATGTATGGATTTTGCGGGTCAACGGCTTCCAAACCGCGTGAAATTTGTCGAATCGTTGCAAAAAGTTTGGAATAATCTTTTTCGATTTCATTTTGCAATGACCTTTCAAAAGATAGGAATTGATCCCGATAATAAATTTCAGCATTCGGCATTAGAATTTCAGCTATCTGCTGATTGGAACCGGATTGCAGTATGTTCAGAATTTCAGAAAAAACCGGCAGATTTGCAGGAGTTTCCTTATTGTCATAAGAATTATCCGTGATTTTGATGCTTGATAAAACGCCATTTGTAATTTCCACATTCAAATCAGAGCCATAATTCCAAAGTTCAGTTTCCGCATCAATTGTCTGCTTGAAAATTATTGTCCCGAAAATTTCTTCAACCGCGGATTTGTCGTCACCCAAACGTAACCCTTTATAACCGATTTCCACATCCGGATTTTTACCGGAAACCTGAATGGATTTGATGATTTGAGAATTATACGGATTAAATTCAAAGACAATGTAAGCACTCCTGTCAGGGCTCAAGAGATAAATTTCATATTCGGCACCGTCGCCATACGTGCCCGAACGGAAAACTTCTTTGAATTCCTTTTTCAGCACATCACGCGACTGACCTGTCGCAAATCCGTAAAGCATTTTATCGCGGATTTGAGCAATTGATTGAATTGAAATGAATAAGAGACAGAAAAATGCGAGCTTCTTCAAATTAAATCGAATTTAAAACAATTCACCTTTAAACTGCTCCAGGAAACGAATGTCATTTTCAGTGTACATCCGGATGTCTCCGATCTGATACAGTAACAGTGCAATCCGTTCGATTCCCATACCGAATGCAAACCCGGTAAATTCTTCCGGGTCAATATTGACGTTTTTCAGAACATTCGGGTCAACCATTCCGCAACCCATGATTTCCAGCCAGCCGGTTCCTTTGGTCATGCGGTAATCGGTTTCGGTTTCCAGCCCCCAATACACATCAACTTCTGCGCTCGGTTCGGTAAACGGGAAATAAGACGGACGTAAACGGATCTTTGATTTTCCGAAAAGTGCTTCCGTGAAATAGCTCAAAGTCTGCTTCAAATCGGCAAAAGATACATCCTTGTCAATGTAAAGTCCTTCAATTTGATGGAACATCATATGGGAACGGGAAGAAATCGCTTCATTCCGGTAAACCCTTCCCGGTGACAGGATTCTGATTGGTGGCCGGTTTTCTTCCATGTAACGGATTTGAACGGAGGAAGTATGCGTACGCAAAACGATATCCGGATTTTGTTCGATGAAAAACGTATCCTGCATATCACGCGCCGGATGGTGCTCGGGAAGGTTCAATGCGGTAAAATTGTGCCAATCGTCCTCAATTTCCGGGCCGTCCGAAAGTATAAAACCAATTCTTGAAAATATATCGACAATTCTGTTTTTTACAATATTAATCGGATGTCTTGAACCCAAATCCGTAGTTTGCCCGGGGCGCGTCAAATCCAGTTCAGGTTTGGTTTCACCTGTTCCGGAAAAAGATTCGTTGAGCGATTTTACTTTTTCAGCTGCAGCCGTTTTGAGTTGGTTGACCAAGAGTCCGAATTCTTTTTTCTGATCGTTCGGAACCGATTTAAATTCGGTAAACAAATCATTCAAAATCCCTTTTTTTCCGAGGAATTGAATACGGAAAGCCTCTACTTCAGCAGGAGTTTGGGCGGTAAATTGATTTACTGTTTCAATGTAATTTTTGATTTGCTCGATCATCATTCAAGGATTTGGAAATGCAAATTTAGATTTTTCAATCTGAATCCTGCCAAATTCAACTGTTATAAATGAATCTTTTAAAAATGGAATCAAATCTAAACCGTGGTCAAACGCACCGTATTGGTCATTCCTTTTTCAAAAACCGGCATGGCATTCAGGTTGATTATATAATCGCCATATTCCACAAATCCTTTATCCTTCGCGATTTTATTAACTTCAATCACCGTTTCATCCGTGCTTTTGTCACCTCCTTCATAATAAACGGCCTTGACGCCCCACAATAAATTCAGCCTGCGTATAATCTTTTGGTTGGGCGTAAACACCAGAATATAAGCCAACGGCCTGTAAGAAGAAATCTGGAATGCGGTATAACCCGAATAAGTCAGCGTTGAAATGGCTTTGGCTCCAGTGAGTTTGACCATTTCTGCAGCGTTGTAACAAACGATTTTGGTAACGAATCGCTCATTTTTGTTGTTGGGTCGCAACGTGGGAACTTTGATCAGTTCAGAATTTTCAACGGTTTGAAGGATTTTGGTCATGGTTTCGATGACTTGAACGGGGTACCGGCCTACGGAAGTCTCACCGCTGAGCATTACTGCATCCACACCGTCAAAAACCGCGTTGGCAACGTCGTTTACTTCAGCTCTTGTTGGCGTTAAGCTCGTCATCATACTTTCCATCATTTGAGTCGCAACAATAACCGGAATCCTCGCTAATTTTGCTTTGGCAATCAATTGTTTCTGATTTTGGGGAACGACTTCCATCGGCAATTCCACACCCAAATCACCACGGGCAACCATTAGGCCATCGACTACTTTAATGATTTCGTCAATGTTTTCCAATGCTTCGGGTTTTTCTATTTTGGCTATAACCGGAATTTTGTATTCAGCATGTTTGTCGATAATCGCCTGGAGATCCAGTACATCCTGAGCCGTTCTTACAAATGACAAAGCAATCCAGTCTACGTCCTGCCCAATGGCGAACAAGGCATCTTCCATGTCTTTCTCTGTGAGTGCCGGAAGCGAAATGTGTGTATTGGGGAGGTTCACGCCTTTGTTCGATGACAGCGGGCCACCTTGAATCACTTCTGCCTTTACTTCATCTTTGCGATTGGTATGAATGACTTTTAGGATTAATTTCCCGTCATCAATGAGAATGTTTTCGCCTTCTTTCACATCACGCGGGAACTGTTTATAGGTCATATAAACCTTTTCTTTGGTTCCCATTATTTTTTCATTCGTAAATTTCAGGATATCGCCTTCATTGAGAAAAGCACCCTCTTCCACGCCACCTACTCGAAGTTTCGGGCCTTGCAAATCGGCCAAAGTAGCGACGTTGTAACCGTATTTTTCATTGAGCGAACGGATGGTTTGGATCTTCTGTTTTACGTCTTCGTAATTCGCATGGGAGAAATTTATTCTAAAAACATCCACCCCTCTGTCCATCATGGATTTAAGCGTTTCTTCATCGTCTGTCGAAGGGCCGAGTGTAGCGACTATTTTTGTTTTTTTAAGGTATTTTGGATTGTAATTCATATTCATTTATATTTTTAAAAGACCAACCGATTGATTGTTTTGATTTTTGTCGGTTCGAGCCGTGTGATTTTTTGGAGAAATGTATTTTCCCTTAAGGGGAGGGAACCATCCGGGCAAATCCGGAGAAAATAATTATAAGCGGTATGCTGTGGAATCAGATCCGGCACTACGTCAAAAAGATTTGACAAGTTATTCAAATCTTCCATAGGGTTTAATATGTAGGCAGCATTTTTAACGATATGGTAACAAATTTGGTGCTCTTCATCTTCCCATTCATAAATCGGATAGTAAGCGATTTGTCTTTCATACAAAACGTCCAAATCCTTTATGCGTCTAAACCGGGTGTGAAAGTTCAGGTTGATGTTGTAAATAAACTGGGCCGGGTCTGAATAAGCGGTTGCGATTCCGTACAATTGAAAATCAATAAATTCGGATTCATCTATGAGCAATGTTTTGGCTGCCATTTACACAACGTTTTCCATCTTTTTCTGCAAGAAGTAAAAAGCGCGTTTGGAAGCGTTCTCTTCTGCCCTCTTTTTGGATGTTCCCCTTCCTTTTGCGATTACTTTTTCATTCATCCGGATGACCGAAACAAAAACGGTCAGGTCTTCCGCATTTTCTTCTTCAAAAGTATTGAAGTTGATTCGGTTTTTGGTCTTTTGGCCCCATTCGAGAATCAAACTTTTGTGGCTGGCAATGGTCTTTTCGAGCCGTTCTAAATCTACGTGGTTTTCAATGATTTTTTGGAAAATAAAATCTGCCGTTCGGTTATAACCCTGATCCAAGTAAACCGCGCCGATTAAAGCTTCTACCAAGTCACCATTGATATCCTCTCCTAAATTGGGGTTGGAGGAAGGTTGCAAACGCTCCTGCAATTTCATTTGTTTGCCGATGCTGTTTAATTGGTTTCTCGAAACAATTTTGGAACGCATTTTCGTCAAATATCCTTCTTGTTTATAAGGCGCTTCCTGAAATATGAAAACAGCAATAATCAACCCTAAAACAGCATCACCGAGGAACTCCAGCCGTTCAAAATTCATATCGTTTCCGCTCTCATCTTTCACTTGGGCAGAACGGTGGATGAATGCTTCTTTGTACAACGAAAGGTTTCCGGGTGGAAAGCCCAGGATTCCGGTCAGGAAATCTTTGAATTCCCGATCCGTTGAATCAGAAATTTCAATTTCCTTCTTTTTATTGAAGTTTATAAATTTATCCCAAAAGAGCATGCCTTATATTTTCTTGAACACTACACAAGCGTTGTGTCCTCCAAATCCAAATGTATTGCTCATGGCTATATTGACTTCCCTCGATTTTGCTTTGTTAAATGTAAAGTCCAATCGGGGATCTAAATTTTCGTCATCCGTAAAATGGTTGATCGTCGGTGGTACCGAATTATGCATAATGGCACCTACAACCGCTACCGATTCAATCGCACCTGCTGCACCCAACAAATGTCCGGTCATGGACTTGGTTGAATTGATTTGTATTTGGTAGGCGTGTTCACCAAATAATTTTTCAATGGCTTTTGATTCGGCGATGTCACCCAAAGGTGTAGAAGTCCCGTGCATATTGATGTGGTCTACTTCATCTATACCGACTCCGGCATCTTGCAGTGCGTTCTTCATCACATTGTACGCACCCAAACCTTCCGGGTGCGGTGCGGTCAAGTGATAAGCATCTGCGGACATTCCGCCGCCAATGAGTTCTGCATAGATTTTCGCGCCCCGGGCTTTTGCGTGTTCGTATTCTTCCAAAATAATAGAAGCACTTCCTTCGCCCATTACAAATCCATCACGGTCTTTGTCAAAAGGGCGTGATGCTGTTTTGGGATCGTCATTTCTGACAGAAAGTGCGTGCATGGAGTTGAATCCGCCAATGCTCGATGCGGTTACTGCTGCTTCCGAACCACCTGCGACAATGACATCGGCTTTGCCCAATTGAATGAGCATCAAAGAGTCAATCAATGCATTGGTAGAAGACGCGCAAGCCGAAACCGTAGTATAATTAGGCCCCATAAATCCAAATTCCATGGAAATATGGCCCGGTGTAATGTCTGCAATCATTTTGGGAATGAAAAACGGATTGAACCTCGGGGTTCCGTTTCCGGTCGCGAAAGCGGTTACCTCTTCTTCAAAAGTTTTGATTCCGCCGATTCCCGAGCCCCATATAACGCCGACTCTTTGTTTGTTTACTCCGGATTCCAGCAGGCCGCTGTTCTTTACTGCTTCCCGAGCTGCTACAATCCCCAATTGCCCGCACCTGTCCATCTTCCGTGCCTCTTTGCGTTCAAAATGGTCTTCCGGATTGAAGTTTTTCACTTCACAGGCGAAGCGGGTTTTGAATAATTCAGGATCGAACAAGGTGATGGGTGCCGCTCCGCTGACTCCATTGGTCAATGCTTCCCAATATTCGGGAAATGTATTGCCTATGGGCGTGAGCGCACCTATACCTGTAACTACAACTCTTTTTAATTCCATAAAGTGGAATAAAGATTTACTTATTTAAGTCTTCGATGTATTGAACCGCTTGACCAACCGTAGAAATTTTTTCTGCTTGGTCGTCCGGAATTTGAATGTCGAATTCTTTTTCGAATTCCATAATTAATTCTACCGTATCCAGAGAATCGGCTCCTAAATCATTTGTAAAGCTTGCTTCTAAAGTTACTTCACTTTCATCAACGCCTAATTTGTCAACGATGATTGCTTTAACTCTTGATGTAATGTCAGACATAATAATTGTTTTAATTGTTTTGATTTGGCAAAAATAAAAAACTTTACCTAAAGTTGCACACTTTTTAGGGCAAACATAGTTTAGGTTCAAACCTTACAAAGGTAGGTAAATATTTAAATCATTCTAAAATGATATTAATCAATCGATTCAACCGTAAAAAATTATACATTTGCGTCTTTATTATTAAATTAATTGTCACAACGCCCAACAAATATAACAATGAAATCACATTTAACTACCTATGGAATTGAGTCTGCGGACGTAAAATGGCAACTTTCCCCGGAGGAACTCATCCAAATTGCCTTGGAAAAAAACCAAGTTGAACAAGCTTCTTCGGGAGCCATCAACGTCATGACCGGTAAATTTACCGGGCGTTCACCATTGGATCGGTTTATTGTAAAAGATGAGGTTACAGAAAATACCGTTTGGTGGGATGGGAAAGTAAATATCCCCTTTGATTCGGACAAATTCGATAAATTATACGACAAAGTCGTTAAATACCTCAGTGGAAAAGAACTTTTCGTTCGCGATGCCTTTGCTTGTGCCGATGAGAGATACAAATTAAAAATCCGCGCCATCAACGAAAAGCCTTGGGCCAATTTATTTGTGTACAATATGTTTATCCGCCCGAGCGAAGAAGAATTGAAAAACTTCGGCGAACCGGATTGGCTCGTAATCAATGCGCCCGGATTCGAAGCTGACCCTGAAACGGATGGAACCCGCCAAGGGAACTTCGCTATATTGAATTTCTCCCGTAAAATCGCTTTGGTAGG
>Ga0172382_10000581_pt1 | contig 68660 bp, 52 predicted proteins | sample Leawel138RmetaG_FD_122245 | JGI IMG/M metagenome (GOLD analysis project Ga0172382, IMG submission 122245) | Leachate microbial communities from a municipal landfill in Southern Ontario, Canada - Leachate well 138R metaG | ecosystem: Engineered > Solid waste > Landfill > Unclassified | place...
ACTTCGTCTGGTGGATTGTCGAACCTGTTCAACAGACTCAATGAAGGTACCACTTTCTAGCACGTAAGGAACCGAGCCGACTTGGAGATGGAGCCTCTACCCGCTAATCGTTGACTCACTCCCGAGCTCAATCTATATTGCTTGTGCTATTCTTATATGCTATCATAGATTAAATCATGTGGTATCCTAGATAACCCGTACAACCACTGATATTCTTTATATAGAAAGGCGGGGGATACAAAGTGGCCGTAAAGAAAACTTACGCACAGATTAATGAAAAGATCAAAGAAGGACGCGCCGTTGTAGTAACAGCAGAGGAAATCATTCCTATGGCCCAAGAACTTGGCTACGAAGAAGTGGTAAAAAGAGTAGATGTAGTAACAACTGCAACCTTTGGACCCATGTGCTCTAGTGGGGCGTTCCTAAACTTCGGACATTCGGATCCCCCAATCAAGATGGCTAAGGTATGGCTTAATGACGTACCGGCCTATGCAGGCCTGGCAGCGGTCGATGCCTATATCGGGGCAACTGAGCTTTCCGAAACCAAGGGAATGGCCTACGGGGGAGCCCATGTGATCGAGGATCTGATCGCGGGAGAACCAGTTATACTTAGGGCCACCGCCCCTGGTACCGACTGCTACCCGAAGACACGTATCGAAACCGTGGTTACATTAGATGACCTCAACCAAGCATATCTGTTTAATCCACGAAACGTCTATCAGAATTACGCAGCGGCTGTGAATACCTCGGACCATGTGTTATACACATATATGGGAACCCTATTGCCCAATCTGGCAAATGTCACCTACTCCACTTCGGGGGAGCTTAGCCCCTTGTTAAATGACCCGTGTTACCGCGCCATTGGTATCGGTACCCGCATATTCCTAGGTGGAGCGCAGGGTTATGTAGCATGGCAAGGCACCCAGCACAGCCCCAGCCAAAACCGAGGGGCGAATCAGGTACCTACTAGTTCAGCGGGAACCCTAGCTGTTATTGGAGACCTCAAGCAGATGGAACGTCGCTATCTAAGGGCAGCGGTAATGCACGAGTACGGCGTGACAATGTTCGTTGGTGTCGGCATACCAATCCCTATACTAGATGAGGAAATGGCCCGATACGTGTCGGTTCGAAATGAGGAAATCTATACAACCATTGTTGATTACAGCGTACCGCAGCGCAGTCGTCCCACCCTCGGTCAAGTCAGTTACAGTCAACTGCGAAGCGGTTCGATTCAACTCAACGGAAAGAGAATTAGAACCGCGAGCCTCTCAAGTCTCGTTGTCGCTAGAGACATAGCCGAGGAGCTGAAGAAGTGGATCCAACAGGGGCAGTTCCTTTTGCAGGAACCAATTGAATCATTGCCACAAGAAGGAAGAACAAAGCCCCTAGAAGTACGACCGGTTAAAACGGATAAAGTATCCTAGGCTAAGAGGAGGGTGTAAAAATGAGCAAAGCACGGGTTTGGTTAAGCTTCCCACCGGGGTTGGTCGACAAACCGCTGACCTATCGGTTGGTAAAGGACTATGATCTGGCAATTAATATACTAAGGGCAAAGGTAACACCGAAAGAGGAAGGACGGCTCCTAGTTGAGATTGAAAACTCAACCGATGCACGGATTGAATCCGGCTTGGAGTACCTGAAATCCCAGGGCGTTCGGGTGGAGTTAATCGGTACTGGGATCATTGTAAACACAGTAGATTGTGTTCACTGTGGCGCCTGTACCGCGGTATGTGCAAGCGGAGCTTTAAGCATCGAACCGCAAACAGCTCACCTCAAATTCGATGATACCAAATGTGTCGGATGTGAATTGTGTGTTACAGCCTGCCCCATATCTTGCATTGAAGCAAGTTTTTAGCTATGTATGTACCACGCACCTACCGCGCTAACCAAGATGATGGTGACCTTCACCATCTCAGAATCGCCGTTAGTGAAACAGACCTTTGGATCGGTCTTAGGGCTCCTGGGGATCTGTTACCCTGCATTCGTGAACAGGCGGAGGCTAAGGTATTAAGCCTCCGTCGTAATCTTAAGTCTCATATGGCCTTTCACCCTCACTTCAAAGACTCCTTGGTACCGCTCCCTTACTCGCAGGATGATCCTGCAATTGTAAAAAGAATGAGTGAAGCAGCAGCAAAAGTAGGCGTCGGTCCTATGGCTGCTGTAGCCGGAACCATCGCCGAGATGGTAGGGGAAGTAATTCTTTCAATGTGCTCCGAGCTCATAGTGGAAAACGGTGGCGACATTTTTCTCTTCTGCCGGCAAAGACGTCGAATTGGCATTCTGGCGGGTTCCTCTCCTTTGAGTGGCAAAATCGCGATCCTAGCACCAACCAACATCCCGGTTGGGATTTGCACCTCAGCAGGAACTTCCGGTCACTCATTAAGCATTGGCCGTGCCGATGCGGCAGTGGTAATGTCCCAAGATACCGCTCTAGCCGATGCAGCGGCAACAAAGGCAGGGAATCTGGTTCAGGAGGCCTCCGGGATCCAATCCGCGATAGAACAGGTAAGCAAGATACCCGGAGTAATGGGAGTGTTAATCATCAAAGACGACAAACTAGGTGCATGGGGTAACATAGAACTTGAACCCCTTTAAGCAGAATCGCCTGACTAGGCCATTTAACCTAATCAGGCTCATACGGCAATAGACTCCTAATCCTGGGGAAATCGTTGGTCCAATAGATGCTTATAATCGTCTATGTTCACGGGACGTCGTGCCAGACCGTCTTCCATGGCAGCAACAGCTACCGCCGGAGCAACCCAATGGATTACCCGAGGATCTACAGGTTTGGGAATCAGATAATCGTAACCAAAGCTCAGCTCCTTCACTCCATATGCGCACAGCACCTGCTTTGGAACAGGTTCTTCAGCCAAGGCAGCCAGGGCCTGGGCGGCCGCTACCTTCATCCCCTCACTGATCTTACGGGCCCGCACATCCAGGGCACCACGGAAAATCGACGGGAAACCCAATACGTTGTTCACCTGATTGGGATAGTCTGACCTTCCCGTAGCCACAAGGGCATCGGGGCGTAGACTCTTTGCTTCATCGTAATCAATCTCTGGATCGGGGTTGGCTAAAGCAAAGACAATGGGGTTCTTCGCCATTGAAGCCAGCATGTGGGGCTTTAGGGCACCTGCCACTGACAGACCAAGGAACACATCAGCACCCTTTATGGCATCATCGAGGGTTCTAGCCTCTGTTTTTGCCGCAAACTCCATCTTATAAGGATTCATGCCCGTGGACCGTCCTTGGAAAATGACTCCTTGGGAATCCACCATGACCAACTGCGCCTGCTCCACACCGAGACTGATTAGGAACTTACTACAGGCAATGGCCGCTGCCCCAGCACCATTAACCACTACTCTCACGTCCTGTAGTCTCTTTCCTGAGACTTTTAAGGCATTGAGCAAAGCAGCACCAGCTATAATCGCGGTACCGTGCTGATCATCATGAAATACCGGAATATCTAGGCTCTCGATCAACTCTTGTTCAATCGTAAAGCACTCCGGAGCTTTAATGTCCTCCAGGTTAATTCCTCCAAAGGTGGGGGCTAGTCCCTTCACTATCTGCACAAAATCCTTAGGATCCGGGGCGTCCAGTTCCAGGTCAAAAACGTCCACATCGGCAAATCTCTTGAATAGAACACCCTTGCCCTCCATTACCGGTTTGCTGGCCAAAGGACCCACGTTACCTAGTCCTAATACTGCGGTCCCATTGGAGATCACCGCCACAAGATTACCTTTAGCGGTATATTCAAACACCCGTTCTTCCTCTTCCTGAATCGCCCGTACCGGCTCAGCAACGCCAGGACTGTAGGCCAGGCTCAGGTCCTGCTGATTGATACAGGGTTTTGTAATCCTTATTTCGATCTTGCCGGGTCTTCCTTCTCGGTGATATCTTAATGCTTCCTCTTTCGATGTTCTTACCATCGTAAGCAGCTCCTTCCTGAAAAGAAAAGCTCATCTAGAGTTTCGCCACCAAAGACTGCTTTCCTGCAGTAGCAAAACCAGTAAGCAGGAAAACCAGCACGAATGTAGAAGATGTGATTTATGTCATCAAGGAGGTGACCCCGTTGGTTGATGCACGCACATCCAATCATGGTCACACACTAAAATGCATCGCTTGTCACAAGCCTATTCAAAACGAGGATATTACCTACTGTCCCCGCTGTAAGAGGCCACACCATAGTTCCTGTTGGGCCCTAAGGGGCGGGTGCGCCGCTGTAGGCTGCGGACAGTTAGCTGACACAGTAAAGCAGGATAAGGAAAAGAAGACCCGGATTCTACAGGAAGCGGCACGCAATCGCACGCGTCATCGTCGTACAACCATTGTCCTTGGTTGCGCACTGATTATCCTGCTAATCCTCATTGGCCGTCACAATTCGCCCCAGGTTGTAGATCGAGACATCATCGATATGATGACCGTGGTATTACCCTATTCTAAGGAGCAATCACTCGCCAGAATGGTGGCAGATTACAACAATACTGACGAGCAGTTCTTTATACGATGGCAATCCATCCACCCAAGTGTCTACGACCAAAAACTGGTTGTCCTAATCGGCAGCCGGGATGTTCCGGATATTTTCGTTTTGCGGGCTGAGGATTTGACCTTCTTTTCAGAAAAGGGCCTGTTACTGGCTTTGGATGAGTACTTCCTGGCCGACACTGCCCTAGCTGATGCAGTGGACAAGGAAACCCTCGGCCAATGGAACGGTCATGTCTATGCTCTCCCCTTTTCCGCTGGCAGGTTAATCGCACTCCATTCCGAGACCGAGTACCCAGGTACCGCATGGCACATCCTAGCCGGAATAATGAGGGAGCTTTACTCCTTACAGGAGCAATCCGAAAACCTCAATACAAATTAAAACCACATATCCTCAAAAAACATAAAGGAAATCCCGGATCAATGGCGAATGTGTCTGTTGAAACCAAAAAAGAACCAACAAAACCAAGATAATGACAGATCCGAGGAGGGAGCCAAGTGGCTTCAGAGTATGAGATCAAGCGCCAGATCATAGATATCGGCAAGCGGATCTACAGTAATGGATACGTAGCAGCTAACGATGGCAATATTAGTGTCAAGCTAAATGACAATGAGATAATTGCAACACCTACCGGTGTGAGCAAGGGATTCATGACAACAGATATGCTTGTTAAGGTAGATACTGAAGGTAACGTGATTTCCGGTAGGATGCGGCCATCTTCTGAACTGAAAATGCATCTGGCAGTGTATAGACAGCGGCCGGATGTGAATGCGGTTGTACATGCACACCCCCCTACAGCAACCGCCTTCGCGGTGGTAGGTATTCCTTTGAAAAAACCAATCATTCCCGAAGTAGTCATCAGCCTGGGGTGGATCCCCATCGCCAAATATGGAACCCCTTCTACCGATGAGATTCCCCAGGCCATCAGTCAACACTTGGAAAATCACGATGCCATCCTGCTCCAAAACCATGGAGCAATAACTGTGGGCGTTAACCTTGAAAACGCCTACTTCAAAATGGAGACATTGGAGCTTTACGCGAAAATAAGTCTTGCTGCCCGTCAACTCGGTGAAGCGCGGGTTCTACCATCGGAGGATGTGCAAAGACTTCTTGAACTGCGCAAGCAAATGAACGTACCCGGTCGCCACCCTGGCTGTATGGACTGCGGTGCTTGTAGCGTTCAAGATAATTGCGCTGCGGCAGCTAAAGACGAGAACCTTGTGGATATAATTACCAGGGTGACCCAGCAAGTATTACTTGAGGAAGCGGCAAAGACAAAAGGATAGTCCTCAACCCCCGGATTCGGGGGAACGCAACAAAGTCGTCCTCTACCTAAGGGTCATGTCAGAAGCAAGGATTCTTAGTTTGCACAACTAAGTAGCTATACGGACTTCCAGTCATTTTCTCAGGGAGGAGGAGCGCGAACATTATAGTACAACTGGTTCCTTAGGTTCTTCTAGAAAGGGAGTGTCCCATGGCACAGAAAGCAGTTGGCCTGATCGAAGCAGTAGGATGGGCTGCATGCCTCGAAGCGGCAGATACAGCCCTCAAAACCGCAAATGTGAACCTGATTGGTTTTGAAAAAGCCAATGGAGGCGGCAGGATTGTCGCCCGGATAGAAGGTGATGTAGCCTCTGTACAAGCTGCTTGCGATGCAGCTGTGGCTGCGGCCAACAAAGTAAATACGGTTTTTGCGTACCGGGTACTCGCCCGCCCTGCAAAGGAAATCAGCAAACTACTACGATAGGACACAAAAGGAGGATATTCTGACATGGCAGGTAATGCATTGGGAATGATTGAGACTCGCGGATTGGTCGCTTCAATCGAAGCAGCTGACACAATGGTTAAAGCAGCTAATGTTATTCTTGTCGGATATGAAAAAATCGGAAGTGGCTATGTAACGGTAATGGTACGGGGTGAGGTCGGTGCTGTCCGGGCGGCCGTCGATGCAGGCACCGCCGCCGCAGAGAAGCTTGGTGAAGTCATTGCAACCCACATCATTCCTCGTCCCCATGATGATGTAGAAAAGACTCTTCCTTGCTTTGACCAACCGGCCAAGAAATAGGTGCTATCAGGCCTTTAAAGCGGGCATAGGTCCTATTTCAGCAGCGGGATGGGATCCATTGGGCTTGTGCCAGTGTGACTAACGACTAAGCAAGGGTGGAATACGGATGGACGAGAGACAGCTAGTACAGGAAATCACCAGACGTGTGCTCTCCATCGTGCAGACCAACGGCAAATCAATAGAACCGAAGGTTGATACTATACCGGTAGGTGTATCAGTACGTCATGTACATATTTGTCAAGCAGACCTGGAAAAGCTGTATGGACCTGGAGCCAGTTTGCACAAACTACGGGATCTTTACCAACCTGGGGAGTTTGCTGCAGAGGAAACAGTGACGTTAATCGGACCAAGAATGCGCTCAATTGAAAACGTACGTATTCTAGGTCCTATGCGCGTTCGGACACAGGTTGAAGTCTCGCGTACTGATGCCATTACCTTAGGACTAAACCCACCTGTTCGGCCATCGGGGAATCTGGCAGGTTCAGCAGCGATTACGCTCGTAGGTCCAGCAGGATCAATAACTCTAAAAGAGAGCTGTATTCTGGCAAATCGGCATATCCATATGACGTCAATCGAGGCAGCTCTTTTTGGCGTAGAAGATGACGACCTAGTAGAAGTTGAAGTTGCCGGAGAGAAAGCATTGGTTTTCCGAAGGGTGCAAGTGCGGGTAAAGGACACGTTTAAGCTACAGATGCACCTTGATACCGACGATGCCAACGCAGCGGGCATTAACTGTGGGGCCCAATGCAGAATTATTGGCCCAGACTCCGGGAGATAAATGGTGCTCTCCCGGAGTATCCCAAAACCGAAAGTTCTCTCGTTGGCTCACATTACTGGTACGTTCGAACAGTACCGTTCCCAGATTGGGAGGTGACTCAAACCGCAGTTTCTCAGCGGAAACCGGTTTATGCGCTATGGAAATCGATGAAAAGAGAATTGCTGCAATAGTAGAACAAGTGGTTGCTAAGATGAAGTCAACCCAAGCAGAGAAGACCAAGTTGCATTCAAGTACGTCAGCGATGGGTATTTACTCCGACTTGGATGAAGCACTTAATCGCTGTGCCACCGCACAGCAACAATTCATGAGTCTTTCTTTGAGTAAACGAGAGCAGATCATTGCCGCGATCCGCAACGCTGGAATAGACAACGCGGAGTATTTTGCCCACATCACCCATGAAGAGACCCGTCTAGGCAGATACGAGGACAAGATCCAGAAAAACATAAACGCAGCCAAACTAACACCTGGCATGGAGGTCCTCACACGAAGGATCATTGGTGGGGACGACGGAGTTACAATAATCGAGCATGCTCCTTTTGGACTTATTGTCTCCATAACCCCCACTACCCACCCTACCCCATTCATCATTAACCATGCCATCATCATGTTGGCAGGGGGCAATTCTGTCTTCTTCTGTCCCCACCCCCGCGCCCAAAACTGCACAAGAACAGCAATTACGGTGCTGAACAAAGCCATTGTTGAAGCGGGAGGCCCTTTGGATCTCCTAACAGCATTAGATAAGGTAAGCATGGATGCCGTACAAGCAGCTTGCACCCACAAGCTAACCTCCATGGTCACCGCTGCCGGGGGCCCAGGAGTTGTGGACATGGCCCTAAGCTGTGGGAAGAAGGCCATTGCGGCCGGCCCTGGGAATCCCCCGGTGGTTGTCGATGAGACCGCGGACCTGGCTAACACGGCAAGGGACATCGTTGCCGGTGCAAGCTTTGATAACAACATCCTCTGCATAGCCGAAAAAGAGATCTTCGTAGTAGATGCAGTGGCCGATCAGTTTATACATGAGTTACGAAAAAACAAGGCTTATGTTGTCGAGCAGAGCAATCAGATCGAACAGCTGACAAATCTCCTGGTTAAGGATGGACATATTAATCGGGACTATGTGGGACAAGACGCCGACAAGATTCTAGCCCAGATCCAAGTACCTGTGGATCCAAGCGTCCGTCTAGTGGTTTTTGAAACCGACTTTGCACATCCTTTAGTAAAAATTGAGCAAATGCTGCCGGTTCTGCCCATCGTTCGTGCCCGTGATTTCTCCCACGCACTCCAGATGGCTATTGAAGCAGAGCAGGGACTTGGTCATACTGCGGTGATCCATTCCTCGGATATTCACCGTATTACCCAGTTTACACGAGAGGTAGGAGCTGGTCTTACTGTGGCTAACGGTCCCTCGGGGACAGCCCTTGGAGTGGGTGGTGCCGCTGAATTCGCCCATACAATTGCCGATCCTACTGGGGAAGGTATTGTAACCGCTAAGCATTTTACCCGTGAGCATCGCCTGACCATTAACGGAGCATTGAATATCTCCTAGAGGACCAGAAAGCACCTGCTTAGCAAATATAGACCCGATAGAAAGGAGGAAGGCGCATTCCTCCACCACGGGGTAAGCTCAGATAGTTGGTCGCGCCTGATCACCTAATGGCAACAAGAGATTTCTTAGAACAGGTTAAATCGGCGGGGGTTGTGGGCGCTGGTGGCGCTGGTTTTCCAACCCACGTCAAGCTAAACACACAAGTGGACCATCTTATTATCAATGGGGTGGAATGCGAGCCTTTACTCCGGGTAGATCAGGAGCTTATGGCCGCTTTTCCCTTTGAGCTAATGGAAGCAGCAAAGGCAATCAAAGAACACCTAGGCGCAACCCATGGACATTTTGCACTGAAGGGCCAATATAAACAAGCAATCGCTGCGCTTCAACCCCACATCCAGCCTTTAAACGATTGGGACTTAGTAAAGTTAGACAGTTTCTATCCGGCTGGTGATGAACAGGTCCTGGTATATGAGGTTCTCCAAACCGTTGTGCCTGAAGGCGGCATCCCACTAAACGTAGATGCTGTGGTTCTCAACGTTGAAACCCTGCTAAACATCTATAACGCACTACAAGGGCAATCCGTAACAGATAAGTACCTCACGGTGACAGGAGCGATTGAGGAACCCATGACCCTAAAGGTTCCCATTGGAACCCCAATCAGTAGCATCCTCCACCAGGTCGCCGCAAACACCAATGGTATTGTGATCATTGATGGTGGGCCAATGATGGGGAAAGTAGTATCCCCGAGCGATTCCGTTACCAAGACCACCAAGGCAATTATCATTGTGCCCGCGGGACATCCTCTTCTCGGGTACAAAATCGTAGATAATACCCGTGTAATCCGGGCTGCTATGTCGGTGTGCTGTATCTGCCGTCAATGCACTGATATGTGCCCAAGATACCTTCTCGGGCACGGCCTAGAGCCCCACAAGACTATGACCGCAGTAGCCTACGGAAAGCCATTTAGCGCCAAAGCGATCACCCAAGCCTTCCTATGCTCAGAATGTGGAGTTTGTGATGCCTATGCCTGTCCCATGGGCTTGAGCCCTAGGGCTTTACATGTCATGCTGAAACAACAGTTGACTGCTGGTGGAATCAAAAACCCCCACCATGCTATTGTCGAGCAATCCCGTAGGGAACGTTCCTATAGACAGGTTCCTACCCTTCGCCTGCTGAATCGATTGCGTCTGACTCAATGGGACGTGCCAGCACCTCTTCGTCTTGACACGTGGGAAATATCCGAGGTACGTCTTCCTCTTAAACAGCATATCGGGCAACCAGCGGTAGTCACCGTATCAATAGGGGAACAGATCACAAAGGGAGACCTAATCGCCACAGCTCCTACTGAAGGATTAGGAGCTTCTATCCATGCGAGCATTACAGGTACTGTTATTAGCACCAATCCGGATGTGGTAATCCGGGCAGAAGGGAGGGCTCTACCTTGACTAGAGCATTAGGACTAGTTGAAGTACAAAACATAACACGGGGCTTATCCGTAGCAGATACCATCTGCAAAACAGCACATATTCAGCTGCTTACCGCCATGCCCGTCTGTCCCGGTAAATTCATTATCCTTTTCTCCGGAGACGTAGCTAGTATTCAAGCGGGGCTTAGTGCCGCCAGAAAGCAGGCTGCCGACGCCATCGTCGATGACCTCCTGTTAGCACGACTACATCCTTCGGTCTTTCCTGCCCTTACCGCAAGCACCAACATCGATTCCCTAGGAGCCCTTGGTGTAATCGAAACATATACCGTTGCGTCGGCAATTCTCGCAGCTGATACCGCAGCAAAGGCGGCCGATATTGGCCTCATAGAGATCCGTCTAGCCCGGGGTATGGGCGGGAAATCCTTTGTATATTTTACCGGCGATGTTGCCTCAGTAACCCTAGCCGCGGATAAGGCGGCATCATCCTCAATTGAACAGGGTCTCCTCTTGGAGAAAACGGTAATTGCGGCCCCTGATCCCCAACTATGGAAGCAGCTGCTTTAGAAAGGAGGAGTATCACCGTGCGTATTCTCGTACTTAATTGCGGAGGCTCATCGATCAAACTAAAGGTCTTTGATCTACCCAGTGAACGCGTCCTGATTCAAGGGTCAGTAACTAGGCTGGGCAAGGAGGACGCTTTCCTAGTCATTTCCTCACCAGAGAAAACCTACGAGCAAGTCACCTCCATACCGGACCATCGAGCAGGGCTCATACTTGCCCTTGAATCTCTAGCTACCGGTTTCTGTGACTTATCCACAATTGATGTAATAGGGCATCGACTTGTACATGGTGGTGAAGACTACTACCAGCCGTCCTTTGTGGATGATGGGCTCAAGACGGCATTGGAGAAATACGCTGAGCTTGCACCCCTCCATAATCCTCCCAATCTCATTGGAATCCGTCTATGCGAAGAGTTCTTTCCCCAACTACCCCAAGTAGGCGTCTTTGACAGTGCTTTTAACCAAACCCTTGCACCTAGTACCTACATCTATGCAATCCCCTATAGATACTATGAGCAGTATCGGATCCGTCGCTACGGTTTTCACGGTATCACATTTCATTACATGACGTCTCGGGCTGCAGAACTTCTCCATCGCCCCTTGGAATCCCTGCGTATTGTTTCCCTAATGCTAGGTAGCGGTTGCACTGCCAACGCCTGTAAATTTGGACGCTCGGTGGAAATAAGTACTGGTCTGACACCTACCGAGGGTCTCGTCCAGTCCACCCGCTCCGGAGACATTGACCCCTTGGCCGTGACCTACATTATGAAAAAAGAGGGCCTCACTTCCCAGCAAATGGATAATCTTCTCAACAAGGAAGCGGGCTGGCTTGGAATTTCTGGAGTAAGCAATGACATGAGGGAAATAGAACAGGCCGCTAAAGACGGGCACGCCAGAGCTCAGCTGGCCATTGATGCCTTCACCCATCGTTGCCGCAAGTACATTGGTGCCTACGCTGCTGCTATGGGCGGTATCGATGTCCTCATCTTCAGCGGTGGCGTTGGGGAAAAATCTTCCGCCCTACGGGCCCAGATCTGCTCAGGCTTAGAGTTTCTCGGGATAGACATAGACCCTCATAGTAATGAACAATGCGAAGACGAAAGACTCATCTCCACTGCCAACTCACCGGTCGCGGTATTTGTCATTCCTACAGATGAGGAACTTGTCATCGCCAGAGAGGCCTATTTGCTTTGCACCACTTCCTGAAACCGCACTAAGGGCCCCAAAAACCCCAATTCGAAGGCCATCCAACGGCCTATGGATGCCATGAGCTTGAACGTAATTGCTCGGCTCATACTACCAACTCTTTCTAGCCATCCCATTCCCAGACACTCCAACAAAACAAGGGCACCCTAGAAACCTTGGGTGCCCTTCAACGCACTATTATCCTCTACTTCTTTACGCCTTAATCCCGGAGTACGCCATGGTACTTAATACCTGGCTCTGCAAAATCAGGAAGATAATAATCACTGGTGCCGTCATCAACAGCGAAGCGGCAGCGGCAGCGCCCGCTCGACCAATACCGCCACCAGCGATAGTCTGAATGGCGACCGGCAAGGTCTTCATCGCCTCAGTCCGCATATATACCACAGGCGCCCAGGCGTCATTCCAAACACCCATAAACGCAAAAATCGTTACCGTGGCCCACGCGGGCTTGGCAAAGGGCACAACCACCTTCAGGAAAGTATCTAACTCCGACGCTCCGTCTACCTTCGCAGCATCAATAAGCGAGTCAGGTATCTGCATCATAAACTGACGCATCAAGAACATGCTCATTGGCGCCGCCAGAGCTGGCAAGATCAACGCCCAATACTTATCAATAAGGCCGAGGGCATTAATAACCAAATAACCTGGAATTGTTGTTACCGCGCCGGGAAACATCAATGCAGAAACAATCACGTTAAAAATGAAATCCCGCCCCGGCATGCGATGGTGCTTCGCTAAGGGATATGCACACAAACTAGAAATCAGCACACTACCCAGTACTACGACGACAGAAACAAACACACTATTGAACAAGTATCGCGAGAAAGGCACCCAGGTGCCAGAGGTAGCAACTAGCAAATCCGAAAAATTATCAAGTGTTGGGTTCCGCACGAAAAACCGTGGTGGGAACAGGAACAATTCATCCAACGGCTTGAAGGCATGCGAAACCATAAATATTAGTGGAAGTAATTGGAAGACTCCTAAAGCCGTCATCAAAATAAACAACAGACTTCTTCCGGCCCCAAACCCTTTCTTCTGTACCACTGCCATCCGAAAAGACCTCCTCTGTTTACATAGACATCACAGCATCAGGGAAGCAACACTGCTTCCCTGCTTCTTTTCCGTATGAAAGACTAATAGTCGCCCTTGGTGGAAAATACCCTCATCAGCACCCGGTTCAAAGAAAATGTGACAACAAATAACACCATCGCAATCGCGGATGCATATCCTAGTTCGTACCTGATAAAGGCATAGTCATGTAAGTGTGCAACTATGGTATGCGTAGCGTACAGCGGACTAGGTAGACCTGTCAATGCTACAGCCACGCCGAACACGTTAAAGGAGCTGACCACGGCCATCACCGCTCCGAAGAGCAGCTGTGGTTTCATCATGGGCAACGTAATAAACCAGATCTCCTGTGCTTTGCTTCTGACTCCATCAATTGCACCGGCTTCATATAGCTCCTCCGGAACTGTCTGCAACCCTGCTAGCATCGCCAAGAAGCCCGCTCCCATACTCATCCACAGAGAAACCAATATAACCACCGGCATCTGCGTTGTAACATCTTTCAACCATAGAAATGGCTCCCTCAAGATTCCGAGGTTAATCAGAAAGTTATTGACTAACCCATAACGGTCACCGGAAAAGAAGTACTGCCATATAACACCCATAGCAACACCGGATGTCATTGACGGTGCGTAGAACGCCAGTGTATAGGCTAATCTGGCCCTCTTCAATTGGTTAATCAACCATGCCATCAAGAATGAAGCAAAGTATCCCACTGGACCACTAATAATCGCAAACACCAAGGTGTTCTTGATCGCGATCAAGAAGATATCGTCTTCCAAAAACAGCAATCGATAGTTCGTCCAGCCGATCCACCGAGGTGGTTCCAATACGTTAAAATACGTAAAGCTTAGGTACACCGCAGCCAACACCGGACCCACCGTAAACAGTAGAAACAAGATCAGATACGGAGCCATGAACAAATACGACAGCCTATGCTTACGAATATTTTTCCCTAGATCCTTCAGCTTCTCTCCAAACGAGAGCTGAACGGTCTGAAGACCGCCAGCCTTACTTCCAACTTCAACCTTTTGCTCAGCCACAATCTGTCACTCCCTTCAGCCTACTTCGAGTCGCCTAGGAGATCGTCAGCACTGGTGATACCGAACTCCTCTTGCTTCCTCTGTAGTTCTCGGTTAATCTCACGAACAGCCTCTTCCAATGCTTCCATGGCGTTCCAACCTTGTAAGACTACCCGGTTCCACGCATTGTTTACGTGCCGATCCGTGTAATAACCGCCCAACACAACAGGAATTTCCTGGAACCACTCCCACTGCTCCAAAATCGCCTCAATATCTCGACGCGGCCACGGGAGCGACTGCAATGCCTCGACGTTGGCTGTATTCCATCGAGCTTCCACACCGATTAGCGCCTCTAGCTCAGTTCCATATCGAGCTTGCACCTCAGCGCTGGTCCACCACTTTAGGAACTCCCATGCAGCTTCGGGATCCTCACAGTCTCTCATGATCACCGCAACCTGGGACGAACCTCCTGCGCTTCTGTCGATGACACCGCCATCCTTCATATGGCCTGGCATAGGAGCCATCTCCCACCAACCAGTAATCTCAGGCGCAGCAACAGAAAGCTGTGTATAGACTCCATAGCCAGCAATCCCAATGGGAATCTCGCCACTACGCATCCTCATGTAGAAGTTTGCCTCCATCGGTATCCTGTAACTTGTATACAGATCCGTGTACTCCTTAAACGCCTGCAATGCCTCTGGTTGGTCTAATGCAGACTTCAACCCATCATCGGTATAGTACTTCCCACCCCGTTGATAGAGGAATGGCATGAATCCACCGGCATAGTAGAAGTCTAGACGATTGGCATGGAGGGTTGGAATCATCTTGTAGACGTCCTCCCAAGTCTGTGGAGGCTCGAGATCCAACATTCCTAGAATGTCCGTACGGTAAAACATCATGGAAAAATCCTGGTTCTCAGGTATGGCATACACTCCATCCCGGTACTGGAAGGGAGTCATGGCACCTGGTCGGAACCGAGTGATTACCTCCTCGTAATCCTCAAACTCGGAAAGGTCGACTAACCCATTTCGAATCGCAAATTCAACCGGCATCGTCGGTGGAACACCCATGGCAATATCGGGACCCTGCTGAGCCACGGAAGCTAGCAAAAGAACCTGGGTCTGGTTAGAAGGAAGGACGTTCATGTTTACGTGTATGCCTGTCTCAGGCGTAAAGGTCTCTTCGGCCATCTCCTTAATAATCTGGGTCCACTCTCTGCCGCGTAGCGACCAAACCTCAAGAACCCTACCTTCATCGTGGTAACTACCAACACCAGTATAGTCCTTGGCGAACGAGTCCTTGAAGTTAAAGAAGCTAAGTGACCATCTTTCCCAGGTACTAGACTTACCACGTGGCTCCGGCACATCCGGTCCGGAAAACGCAATATAATCTAACCGTAATGGTTTTTCCTGAAGCTCCAGAATCCACGTTCCAAGGGACTGCTGGTTACCTTGGAACCGTTCTAGACCCATCACCATGCGGTCAGGCTTATCCAAGAATTGATCAAGCTGTTCAAGAACAATTAATATGCTGTTAGCGATAATCGGTCGTTTACCACCAGCTAACTCTGTAAGGAAGTCAACTTCAGCGGCTAAGACGTCCCGTATTTCCTGTAATTCGTCTACTAGGCCCGGAATACGCTTCTCTAACTCCCATTCCATATTGGGGTCCGGGTTTCGTCCAACTAACATGCTAATTCGGTGGCCCAATTCTGCCATTCTCCGAATAGTACTGGTGAAAACATGTACCGTACGGCTTACTTCACCGGCTTTAACCACCATACTAAGGGTATGCTCACCCGCTTCAAGTGGAATCAGATAAGGAACACCGTCTTCATCAGCAAAGCTTTCAACCCGCCAATGCTTATCCCGATAAAATCGAACCTCTTTCATTTCCTCGAAGAGAAACTGATCATCTACGCGAATCGAACGAATTGACGGTAGGTGCCCATCCTGGTACACCCGCATTGATAGCTTGTAGAATCCGGTTTCCGGTACAGTAAAACGCCACGTGACCTCTTGGTTCCCGAGCCGCCAGCGCCATCCACCAAACTCGTTCAATCTCCACTGTCCCGCTGCAAAAGGCTCAGATAATGGATCGGAGCCAAATTCACGACGAAGGGTAGCATCACTTTTCACATAAGTATCCTCCGCCTGGAACTTGACAAGAACGTTGTCTACTTCCTTGTATCCTTTGGCCCGGTATTCATTTAACACCTGTTCATAACTAGGTATCTGTTCAAGTCCACCGAGCACGATGGTGTCCAGCACAATTGGCTCACCTAGAGCTTCAAGTCGGATCGTATGTGTTCCGGCCTCAAAGTAAAACAAAACAGGATCAAGGTAAAGACCATCCGGATCATATAGGTCTGTATTCATCCAGCGCTTAATCTCAACTTGTGTAGGCTGTACATCATTACCCCGATTGTCCTGGATTGGAGGTGCGCTATCCACAAACAGACGATTAAACTGAAAGCGACGTGCTTCCCTAAAGGGATATTCACCGTTGATTTTCATGGAGCGGCGAATCGGCGCACGCTTCCCTTCAATCGGATAGTAGGTAAAGTTCATGCTATAAAGACCCGATTTAGGTATTTCGACGGTCCAATCGACCCAAGTCTCGTCCTCACGCCAGACTAGGAATTCCCCTTGACGCCCATCTAACTCGTCAATAACTTCCAAGGTCTGTGAGTTGGTATCGGAATAATCCACTGCTTTGATAACAATTTCAGTGTCAGTAACTTGGTAGCCCTGTTCCTCATAAAGCCCTAACATATTCCAGTAGGGTTCTTCGGGCAACTCAAAGAGACTGGACCGTACGTCAGCGGATGCATAGACTAAGTTCATACTGAATTGCAGTGATGCAATCAGGATTAATAACATACCTAACATTGCTAAAGTAGCTACCGCAAAGCGTATGCGCCGCTTGTCCGGAACTTTTGTGTTAATCGCAGCCAATTAGACAACCTCCTCTTTCATAAATCAACCCATAGTCCAACCAGGATACTGACCTGCTTGAAGAAAGACATTGAGAACAAGGCCCGACATAACTACAATATTCAACATTGCATCCGCTTATCCATAGTATCCAGATGGATCTAAACGTGCCAGGCTTACTAATATCTTGTACCATTATAGTTTTTTGGGCAATTCAAGTCAAGCCACCGGTTGGTATGAGGCTGATGGGGCTCTGACCTACTAAGCCCACCACATTTCTCCTGCGGTCTCATAAATAAGAACGTTCTTTAAGAACTGTACGGCCTTTTCAAAGCCTTCACTAGGCGTCATTAGGCTATCTTCATGTTCAATACTCAGTACGTAATCATAGCCAACTAATCTAAGGTTGCTGACAATATCATTCCATACAGATTCTGAATGACCATAGCCCACTGTGCGGAAAATCCAGCTTCGATTTATCTCATCGCCATAGTGTTTGGTATCCAAAACACCATTGCGCGCCGTGTTAATTGGATCAATGCGGCAATCTTTTGCGTGAACGTGGTAAATGGCATCACCAAGTTCTCGAATTGTCGCAATTGGATCCATCCCTTGCCAAAACAGATGGCTTGGATCATAATTGGCACCAATTACAGGACCAACAGCATTTCGGAGCTTCAAGAGGGTCTCCGGGTTATATACTAAAAACCCTGGATGCATTTCCAAACCAATCTTCTCTACCCCGTGGTCCTTAGCAAACTGCACCTCTTCTTGCCAAAATGGAATAGCAGCCTCTTCCCACTGCCATTCTAAAACTTTGAGGAAATCATCCGGCCATGGGCAAGTAACCCAGTTTGGGTACTTAGCATTTGGCCCTTCACCTGGACACCCAGAGAACGTAAGTATAGTATCAATGCCCAGTTTCTCTGCAAGTAGAATTGTCTTCCGCTGTACATCACGATGGGCCTTAGCCACTTCCTCCTGGGGATGAAGGGGATTTCCATGGCAACTCAAGGCACTAATCTGAATCCCCCGCTCATCGAAAAGTCGCTTCCATTTCTTGAGCTTGCCCGAATCTGCAAGAAGTTCGTCCACCGGACATTGGGCATTGCCTGGGTAGTTACCCGTACCCACTTCTATTGCGTCCAACCCTAATGACTTAATATAGTCAAGGGTTTCAACCAAGTTCTTCTGCGAAAAAAGCGCATTGAACACACCGAGTTTCATTGAAAAACCTCCCCTAACATATGCCTAACAATAACACAGCCTCCCACAGAGGCCGTGGTTATTGCTTTGTTACTGTCTGTATTCGACCTAAATGGACATATTCCTGCCCGGAGGGTACTCTTTTTTCCTGGTAATCGGTGCACTGCCCGTTTTTGCTTGCACTACCCTGATACCTCGCTCCCGCATTTTCATAAGCCACTCGACGCTGGTCTTACTATCTGTAATTACGCAATTGATCTGGTCTAAATGAACAATATTACAGAAAGCAATGCGCCCAAATTTTGAGTAATCCACAACAACAATGGTTTCCTTGGCCGCCTTGACCATCAGTCGCTTAATCTCGCTGTCTACCTCGCTGGCATCAGTCAGTCCATGTTCGTCGGTAATCCCCTTGCAGGAGAAAACTGCCTTGTCTACGTGAAATTGACTAATTGTCTTTGTTGCTACCGGACCTATGAACCCCAAACTGGTATTGCAGAGAGTACCACCAACTCCAATAACTCTAATGTTAGGGTAAGCCGCCAGTTCTCCTATAATTCGCAGCGAATTTGTAACCACGGTTATATTCTTCTTCTGAACCAGCCGCTGCGCCGTATACAGGGCAGTACTGCTTGCGTCAAACATGATCGTATCTCCATCATTAATGAGCTCAACTGCCTGTAGCGCAATACTGGTTTTCTCTATCGGATTCTTGACTTCTCGGACATGGTATGGCAGCTCAAAACTAGAACCAACCCCAATGGCTCCCCCGTGGACTCGTCTGACCAATCCCTGCTTTTCCAGTTCCTCTAGGTCACGTCGAATAGTCTCTTCTGTAACACCGAATAACTCACTTAGGTTTGAGACCCGCACCGTACCCCATTTTTGAACTTCGTTCAAAATCCCTGCTCGGCGTTGCTCTCCGAGCATAGTGGACCACCTCTAAACAACAGATTTGCCCTTTCAGGCCCTTACATACTTCTGCAGGCCTATGTAGATTTCCTGCCTAAATCATATCTGGTAAGACCAAGCGGGTTCATATTGGCAACGTTATTCCCCCAGTCTGTGGTGAATGGGGGACCGTTCGGTAGGGCACATCCGTACCCTACCTTCTCTTAAGAATATCGTGCATTACTGAATATATTTTAGTACCTCATTCAAATCCACTTGCTCATGTAAACAGGCGTTAAGGCCACCGGCCAATACATCGGCAACATCATCGATGAGAACGTCGATCTCTTTTGGCGTCACAATCATGCTTCCCATGTAGGGCGTCAATAGCTGCTGGATAACTTGTTTACGCTGGTTACTGCCGCCTTCTTTGGAAGCTGTTCGTTCAGGGTGTGTGATCATTCTTGGATCCACGTGTAGGCTAGTAGCACGTGGAACATCTTCGTCTTGTTCAAAGGCCTCTGGACCTTCCTCCAATATCCGTAGTCCGTCATTGATAATCGTTGTAGCATGAATAACCGTAGGTACCCCAATCGAGACCACCGGGACCCCTAAGACTTCCGGCGTAATGGCGAGGCGTCGGTTACCCACTCCTGCACCCGGATTTATTCCTGTATCGGATATCTGGACTGTACTACATAAACGCTTCGAGCTCCGAGAAGCCAAAGCATCAATGCAGATGACTAGGCCCGGCTTGATCCTTTGTGTAACACCGAGAATAATCTCGCCTGTTTCGATTCCAGTAAGCCCCAGGACTCCCGGCGCTAAGGCGGCCACCGGTCTTAGCCCTCCTCTTCCCTCTGCAGGCACCAATTGGTACAGATGCCTTGTTACCATTATTTTGTTTACTACCTTTGGGCCCAGGGCATCAGGTGTAGCATTCCAGTTGCCCAAGCCAATTACCAGTACCACTGCCGAGGTATCCAGGTCCTTGGTATATCGGGTGAGTTCCTTTGCCAGAAGCTGACTTACCTCTTCCCTCGTTTCCACATCTCTCTGACGAAGGCCCTGGGCCTCTATCGTTGTGTAGTTTCCCGGTAGTTTGTTCATCATTTGTGCCCCGACCTTGGACTTGATGAAAATGCGGGTGACGGTAGCGGTTTTCCCTTCTTCCTTGTACACTTCCACCCCAGGTATTTCAGGTGGACCTTCTTCTTTAACGAAAAGTTCCTGGGCTTCTATGGCCAGATCGGTTCTCGTATCCAAATAGTCATACTCAGACCACATATTATGCACCTCCACTCTACAATATAGAATGTCCAATCCCGCAGAGCTTTATCCCGTACCCTTCCCGCATAATGGCAGGGCCTAAAAACAGTAGTTCGCAGAAATAAATCATATTTCAAAACAACAGTAAACATAATGCCCTACTTCAGCCATGGGATGGAAGGCCTGTCGCCTCTAGCATTGTACAGTCTGATGTTGTATAAGAATGTGTCTATACATACTCGTAGAAATATCATGTGGTATTCTAATCATCGACATCGAACTTGCGACAATCATCAAGCTGGCTAATGGTGACAACTACTTCTTACCGGAGAAGGGCAATGGGGATGGCTCGACTGAGAAACAACTTGCAAAGCAAGGCTGACCGTGGTAGAATTGCAATGGGCAAATTCGCGAATATTAGGGAGGCATATATACATCAATGGCTAATACACCTTCTGCCAAGAAACGCATCAAAGTTGCCGAACGCCGCAGCCTTAGAAATAAGTCGGTTCAATCAGGCGTTAAGACGGCAATCCGGAAATACCAAGTCGCCTTGGAAAACCAGCCGGAGAATGCTCCGGCATACCTTTCGGAGGCGGTTTCTTTACTAGACAAAGCTGCATCTAAGGGCGTTATCCACCCCAATAAAGCAGCAAGACGGAAATCCCGTCTTACTAAAGCACTAAACAAAGTCCAGTAAAATGGGGGGTGGTGTATCGATATCTACACCGCCCAACTCCATTACACCATCAACCTAATAAGAAACATTTCTAGATTAAGAGCTTGGCCTTCATAGCTTTCCTTTAGTCTCCTATCTCCTTCCATGATCAGTTCCATAATCTCTTGTATCTGTCCCGGGGAGTATATCCGGCTTTGCGCACTTACCTTACTGATCACAAATGGATGACATCCTAAAACTCGGGCCATGTCCGACGCCTTATACCCAAGGCGCGTCAGACGCTGCACACCCATGATTAACCGGTACTGCCTTGCAATCATAATGAATATGCGCATGGGCTGCTCCCCAGAAGAGAGCATCTGTCTCAGGAGAACTAAGGCTTGCATCTTATCTCGCTTCCCGACAGCATCAACTAGAGCAAAAATGGCCTTATCCTCTGGGCCACTACTGGCAAGACTACTTAAACGATCAAGCGTCTCCTTGGTAACTACACCTCCATCCCGACCACAATAGCAGCTAATCTTATCTATTTCATTGGCGGCCAACTGCAGATCTGTCTCGACTCGTTGCATCAATAACTCGAAGGCATCCTGTTCCAGGGAAACCCTGTTTTCCTTAAGCCGTTTGGCCACCCATTTACGCGCATCCACATTACTAACTGGATTAAATTCCGCAATGCGTCCGATCTCATTGACCCGTTTGAAGAACTTCGTCCGCCGATCTATATTTGTCGATAGGATGATTAGGTGACTATCCCTCGGCAAGACCTCAACTATCTTAAGCAACTGCTCCGGCTGCAATCTGGTTTCATCAAAGCTTTGGATCAATGTCACTGAGACATCGGCCCCAATTGTCTGTGATGTGATCGATTGAACTAAGTGGTCGAACTGAAGGTCTCCACCCTGAAAACTCGTTAGGGCCCAATCTCTTTGTTCCATGGGTACCAATGCTTCCAGTAGTTCCTCTGAGGCCTTATCCTTAAGGTACGTTTCCTGACCAAAAAGCCAATATACAGGAGCAAAACTCCTCTTCGAGATATCGTCCTGAATCAGTTGATACCCACTTTCTCCCTTTGCCATAAGCGTCTCCTCTCCATTTACCCTTTGTCCTTGTCAAAGGACAGGCACCAAAGCACAGTGCTCATTAACTAAAAAGCCGACTACTAGTATCGGAGAAACAACCGACTTTTCTGGGTGCGTACCAGACGGCGACCAAACCAAAGGTGAACGATAACCGCTCCATCCTCATCGGTCCGAAAGACCTGAACACCTTGCCGTTTCAGACTATTGAGTACTTGTTCCCCCGGTTGACCAAACCCATTACGCCCCACTTGAACAACGGAGATCTGCGGATTTACCGCTTGATTGAAAAAGACATCAAAAGCCAAAGTACTGCCGTGATGAGGAGCTTTCATCGCAAAGCTGTCTAGTTCTTGCCCATCTGCAAGGAGCATCCGCTGCCCCTTAATCTCCACATCACCGGTAAATAGGAACCTAGTATCATTGCCTTCTAGCATAGTCACCAGCGAGGCATCATTGGTACCTAGTAAATTATTGGCAACCACTGACCTGGGTGGGTGCAAGACTTTCAGATGAGTATCACCCACTTCAAGCCAATCCCCTGTAGATACAGTATAACAAGGTACTTTCCTTTCTTCAATCAATGACCACAATCGACGAAAGGAGGGATCCGAGGCTGTTTGTCCATTGTACCAGATCATTCCTACATCTATAGCTTCAACTACTGACGCAAACCCACCATAATGATCCACATGGGGATGGGTAATCACCACCAAGTCAAGTCTACGTACGTCCTTGTACCTTAAGAAGGGCAAGATTATCTCTTTGCCAACGTCGTAAGGTCTGCGATCCGGCCGAATAGGACGCCCTCCGGCATCAATCATAATATGATAGTCCCCCGGCAAGCTGATGTATATTGCATCGCCCTGTCCCACGTCCAGAAAGACTACTTCAATCTCACCCGGCCTTATACTGAATATGGAAAACCAAAAGGCAACAGCCAAAAACCCCATCGTCCAGTTTAGCAGACGCTTTCGAGACTGGCGGGATAAAAAACGCGGTAGCTTAGATGTTTCTTGCAGTAACGGATAACACACAATAAGCCACGCATAAAACAGAGTGGGATAAACCCAACTAAAACCAGGGACCTGGAAGAAACCGGGAAAAGCCGCAAACCAATCAACCAGTAACCAGAACAGGGAAACTACATAATTGGCAAGGGCTCCTCCCATGGAAATCCAACCCGGTGTGACCAACCCAATAGCTCCCAGAAGGAATATAATAATAAGAAGGAGCCCAAACAGCGGAATCAATACTAGATTGGCGACTATCGCATTTAAGCTTGCGGTCTGGAAGTAATACAGAGCCAACGGCGTCACCCCAACCCATGCTCCTAGTGAAACAGCTACAGATGAGAAAAGCCAGTTAGGCATAGGGAATAGCATTTTGCCAAACACAGGGCTTAGGGCCAAAATACCAAACACAGCGGCAAAGGATAGCTGCCACCCCACACCGGTCACGTTAAGGGGATTTATGATCAGTGTAACCCACGCTGTAAGAATCAAAAGCTGCAACGATGATTTAGGTCTCTTGCTAATCGCGGCACTAACACCAAGGGTTAACCCCACCACAGCACGAAGAGTGGATGCCTGTAATCCGGTTAACAGCAAATACACGTATAGCAGGGGCAACGCCATTAGAGTAGACTGCCACCTGGGTTTACGAAAAACACTCCCCACAATACAGTACACCCCGACAAGTAAGCCGATATGTGTACCAGATATTGAAAGCAAATGAGAGACCCCTGCTCGTTCAATCGCTTCCTGCTGTTTAACTGTAAATAGACTCCGATCCCCTAAGAGCAAAGAGCGATAGAATGGCACAACATCATCGGGAAGGTCCTTTTCTAAAGACTTGATGTCCTGGTGTAATGCATACAACTGCTTCATGGGAAACCTAGCGTTATTTCCTCCAGTAGCCTGCAGCTGTTTAGGATCTTCTACGTACAATGTTGCGGAATATCCACTTCGGTAGGCGTAGCTCTGCCAATTAGGCTCCCCGGGATTTGATGCGCGAGAGGGTTTCCGCAGCCAACCGCTCACAACTACCTCATCACCGTAAGATAGAGCAGCAACAGCTTGCCGCTCATCAGTTGACCAAGCCCAGGTATCTATCGTAACCCGTATCCGCCCTTGCACGTGACCACCATCTATGTATTGGTTTACAGCAAGCAGGAAATAGAAATTCGTATCCTTCTGGGCCAATGGTGTAGAAATAGTCCCTGTTATTTCCACCGGTTGATCTTGCAGATAGCCAAACCGCTGGTGATGGACCTGGAAACTGGCAGAATATGCCAAGCAGCCAAGGGCCACCCAGGTGGCAGCAATTGCACAACCAATCCAGCTTCGGTCCGCGAAATAGGAGAACATAGTCGCTAACAGGATCACACCTACGATAACAATTGCTACGGCCACATTGAAATAATCAACGGCTACCGCAGCTAATACCACCCCCGCAATATAGGCGATGGCGTTTTGGCTTGCAACAACACAGGCTTTTTGTCTATTCAACACAGATAAGAGGACGAAGTTTCTCCATGGTTTTCTGGCCAATACCGCTCACCTTAAGAAGCTCATCTACACTACTGAAGGGACCATTTTGCTTACGGTATTCCACGATTCTTAAGGCCAACGCAGGACCTATGCCGGGTAATTGTTGTAGCTCCACTTGCTCGGCCTTATTGATATTCAGCTTTCCCGCTGAATTAAACTCGGTCTGCACCACAGGATGTAGCGCATCATCCCCAGTGTCTTCCTGATCCTCCCAATGGAAAGTAATATCAACATCGGCCCCTTGCTTTGTCTGAAGGTAATAGTAAACTGACATACCCACAAATAGGCAAAGCGCAAGACCAATAGAAAGCAAGCTTCCATGCCGATTTAGTTTTCCCCTAAGTGTTAAGCGCGGCACGTCACACCACTCCCTTCGTTTATATCTATTCTATGTGGTTTATCTTAGCTTGTCAACATATCCACTTCTACTGTACCCGCAGGGATAAGGAAACTGCCCTGCGGACATTCAACAAGGGCAGTCCCGTCTCTACCGTATCTACCTGACCACGATGTTAACTAGCTTCTTAGGGACAAGAATTACCTTCACCACATCTTTCCCTTCCATGAATGGAGCCAGGCTTTCCTGAGATGTAGCGAGCTTTTTTAGTTCATCGTCAGTAATATCCACCGGTACAGTTACCCGATCTCGTACCTTTCCGTTGACCTGTAATACTATTGTCATCTCTTCAACCTGAAGGGCCTCTTCATCCACTTGGGGCCAAACCATTTTATGAACACTTCCTCTGCCACCAAGCTCTTGCCATAATTCCTCAGCCAAATGAGGGACAAAGGGGGCTAACATAAGAACTAAGGTCTCTAGCCCTTCTCGGCAAAGATACATATTATCCCCATCATACTGATAGAAAGCATTAACGTACTCCATAATCGAACTGATGGCGGTGTTGAAATTGAACCGTTGGATATCACCCTTTACCTTAGATAAGGTTTGATGCATAGCCCTTCTTAAGTCCTTGTCCTGTCCAACAAGGCCATCGTTACTCCTAGTAGGCTGCACCTTTTGTACCCGCGGGGAGTAATCTTGCACTAAACGCCAAACCCGGTTAATAAACCGATAGGCGCCCTCTACACCGGATTCGCTCCACTCAAGGTCGCGATCTGGTGGTGCTGCAAACAGAATGAATAACCTAGCTGTATCTGCTCCGTAGCGTTCCACAATACGATCCGGATCCACTACATTTCCCTTGGATTTGGACATCTTGATACCGTCTTTGAGTACCATTCCTTGGGTCAGTAGATTGGCAAAGGGTTCCTCGGATTCTACCAAACCCAAGTCGTGAAGTACCATTGTAAAAAAGCGGGCATACATCAAGTGCAAAATTGCATGCTCAACCCCACCGATATACTGATCAACCGGCATCCAATAATCAGCAACATCCTTGTCAACTGCTTGCTTCCCATTATGTGGGTCACAATACCGGAGGAAATACCACGAAGAACAGACAAAGGTGTCCATCGTATCTGTCTCACGGCTCGCCTTGCCACCGCAAGTAGGACAAGTAGTGTTGACAAAGGACTCGTGCTTAGACAACGGTGACTTACCGTCTGTGCCAAATTCCACATCCTCTGGCAAAATCACAGGTAAATCCTTTTCTGGTACAGGTACCAATCCACATTTTTCGCAGTTAATCATCGGAATTGGAGCACCCCAGTAGCGTTGCCTTGAAATCAACCAGTCCCGTAGCCGGTACTGTACTTTAAACTCACCCAACTGCTTGGTTTCTAGATAGTCAATAATCTTTTCCATGGCACGATTGTTCTCAAGACCTGAGAACCGATCGGAATTAACCAGAACGCCGCTTCCTTCATAGGCAGCAGGCAACTCGTCTTCCGCGGACTCCGCCTGGGGATCTTGAATCACTAAACGAACGGGAATATCGTATTTTCTGGCAAACTCAAAGTCCCTCTGATCATGGGCTGGCACCGCCATAATCGCGCCCGTCCCATAGCCCATTAATACGTAATTGCCTAGCCAGATCGGGATCCGTTCTCCGCTTAGCGGGTTAATACAGTACTTACCTGTGAAGATACCAAGTTTTTCAGTGTCCTCGGCCGTCCTTGAGATCTCATCTTCATGAACCACTTGGGCAATAAACCGGCGAATCTCTGCCTCATTATCTGCCCCATCAATTAATTCTTCCACCCAGGGGTGCTCAGGAGCCATAACCATAAACGTAGCACCATAGATAGTATCAGGCCTAGTAGTAAACACCTCTAGGATCTTGTCGGTACCGTCTATGGCAAACTTTAGCATAGCACCTTCGCTGCGGCCAATCCAGTTATGCTGCATTGTTTTCACTTTATCTGGCCAACCATCCAGCTTCTGCAAATTGTCCAAAAGCCTCTGAGCATAGCTGGTAATCCGGAAAAACCACTGTTCAAGATGCTTTTTCTCCACCGGTGTATCACAGCGCTCACAGTTTCCTGCAACCACCTGCTCATTGGCAAGGACCGTGCCACAGGACGGACACCAGTTAACCGCTGCACCAGATTTGTAAGCGAGTCCCGCCCTGTAAAACTGTAAAAACAACCACTGGGTCCACCGATAGTAATCCGGTAAACAAGAGGTGATTTCCCGCGACCAATCGTAGCTAAGCCCGAGCCTCTTTAATTGCTGCTTCATATAGGCAATGTTTTCCTTTGTCCATAGCACAGGATGGACCCCCCGCTGAATCGCAGCATTTTCCGCCGGAAGTCCAAAAGCGTCCCACCCCATCGGGTGCAAGACATTGAAACCATTCATAGATTGAAATCTGGCAACAACATCACCGATGGCATAATTACGCACATGACCCATGTGTAACCTGCCTGAAGGATAAGGAAGCATCTCCAAGCAATAATACTTTGGTTTGTCAGGATCTTCAGCTACTTTATATAATTCACTTTCATCCCAGTGTTTTTGCCATTTTGGCTCGATCTGTCTAAAATCGTAGGTTCGCACCGTTGATCTCCTCCGTAATCTAAGCTTAAACAACCACAACAAAAAACCCCTGCTAACACGCAGGGGCGAGAAGTCTTCCCGTGGTACCACCCTTTTTGGTGATCATACAAAAATGGTGGAGCTGAACGGAATCGAACCGTCGACCTCTTGAATGCCATTCAAGCGCTCTCCCAACTGAGCTACAGCCCCACATAATGACAACCCACTCTTAGCCTCGTAACGGTGGCAACCGTCACATGCTAGATGATTTACATGTGAATCTCCAAGGCGAGTTCCCCAGTTGTTCCACATCGACTTACACCCACCGTCGACTCTCTGCTGTGAATCTAACTGGCTACTACTCCTCTTCATTGACTTTAGTTTTGTAAACATTGTACGTTCCGTATTATAACTGACCCCTTGCGGAAAGTCAAGGGGCGTTCGTCATTCTGATCTTTGAGCCACAAAGTTCCACCGGTAGCTGTTACTCTTCGCTGGCAAAAGGGTAAAGCCATCAAAAACGTCCAAAACAGTAAATCCTTTTTCATCTAACGCTTGAGCTAGCTGATCCATCGGGTAAGCCTGTTCAATATGGCGCTCCCTGTACTCTCGAAGAACACCCCCGACTGTAATGGAAAAGGTAAGATCCATCACACATCGTCCCTTGTTCTTATCATAGGAAGTCTCCCATTTTAGCTCCCCACCTGGCACTTGGTCATAGTAGACATTTGTTCCGTAAAATCTCTCTAGGGCCAAGGCAGTATTCACATCGAATACGAACAGGCCCCCAGGTCTTAAGCACTGATATACCCGGCCAAAACACTGTTTCACGTCGTCAATTGCATCTAAGTAGTTGATACTATCACACAGACAGATCACAGCATCAAAAGAAGTACCTGTGTTAAGATACCTCATATCCTGTTGAAGCAACGGCACCACTAGCCTCGAATCATAGAACTTCTCATCGGCTAGGGCTAACATGTCCTCTGAAAGATCCACCCCTGTCATGTTGTATCCCTGCTGAGCTAGATAAAGCGTGATGCCACCGGTACCGCAAGCCAGATCCAACACCGTCTCAGGGGCATGTTCGTAGTGCTGCCATATCTGAATCACGTACTGACCCCACTGGGGATAGTCTACTTCACTCTTCATTCGATCATAGACAAGGGCCAAATACTGATATCTCCCCAAATCCTCCGTCATTTACACACATCCATCATCCAAGTTTGGGATTCTCTGATCCTATAGTCACTTCGACTTGCTTTGCATCGCCCCACAGTCTTTCCAGACCGTAGTAATCTCTCTCCTCGGGGGAAAAGATGTGTACAATCACATCGCCATAATCAATGAGAACCCATCCTGATCCGTGTTCCCCTTCCCGATGCAACCGCTTTCTCCCCAAACCGGAAAGCTCTTTTTCTATGTTATCGGCAATCGCCTTTCTTGAAACATCGGATTGACCGGTGCAGATTACAAAATAGTCGCACATAATCGATAACTGGCTCAAATCGAGAATACACACATTCTCAGCTTTCTTATCGAAGGCTGCCATCGCCGCGCGTTGGGCAAGTTGCTCAGGTAACAGTCAAACCACCTCCATTTAGATTAGTTGCTGGATACGTAATCTTTCCCTACGATTACCAGCAAATCAACGGCCTGATCTACTTCCTCCATAATCTCAGCCGTTTCTCCCATTAGACTCCTAACTTGTTCAGCAAAGTCTCTGTTCTGAGACTCTTGGTACTTAATCTGAGTTGTTTCATAGTCGTAGTGATCTGCGTTCCCTATCTCTTGAATTCTATAGCCATTTTGACGCAGACAACTAGCAACCTCTGCGGCAATACCGCGCTTTCCGGAGCCGTTTAAAACTCCAATTACGGGACGTGTGATCCCTGAAAACACCTCGATCACCTCATAGGCTAACACATCTTGGTCAGCAATCCAGTAACTAGCCCCCCTAATTCGCTGTTCGGACCCCGGGATAACCCCATAGTGAAGGTCCTCAGTTCTATGAAAACGCTTAGCGATGCTGATTGCTTTCCTAATGGGCAAATTAGTCTTCACCCCTTGGCTCACATCGGAAAGCAACGCAGGTAATCGGAGGATAGTTGCGGGCCGCAGAACCTGTTTTTGCAGCGCACTAATAAAGTTCTGTTGACGAACAACACGACCCTTGTACACATCTTTTACGGGATCAGCCGCCGTGATATCTCCCAACCCATCTCCTCGATACCGAATATACCCTAAGGCAGTCCGCCCGTCAAGAACTTGGAGGCCAGCTGTGATATCGATATGCAAATTACCAGCAAAATCATCATATTGCATATCTTTTTCCACTACAAGCTCTACTCCCCCGAGAGTATCTATAATTTTCTCAAAGGCCTGGAAATTAAGTAGAACATAATAATCAATCTCAACACCCAAGAGCGTCTCGACACAGTCCATGGCTAGACCAGGTCCGCCTTTGCCGTTTGCCTCATTGATTCTACTCATAGCTCCGTCAACTTCGACTAAGGTATCCCGGGGAATAGTTAATACACTAACAAAATTACTATTTGGCAGATAACCTAGGACAAATATAGTATCAGTACGTCCCTCCTCCTTGTCGAGGATATCGCCACCTAAAACAAGCACCGTGGTTAACCTCTCTAGTTCCTGGAAGACTAAGGAACCTTCCGTTTTTGGCCTCCTAGGGGCGTCCCAGTAGATCTGCTTGTAGTAAGTATACCATGCAGCCAAAACAGCAAGTACAATCGCAAACAAGATTACAAAGACAACAATAAAGGTCCGCTTACGCCGCACCTGTCTTCGATCTACTGCCTGTTTATCCAACTCTTCCATGCGTTTTCTATATTCCTCTTCTGGAAGCATGATAACTCTCCTTAGCTTGATGCCGACAATAGTAAATCATTAACAGCCTCCACTGTAGCTATGTGCAGGGGAAGCTCCCTTCGCAAAACGTAATGACAAGTCCTCCTAAGGGCTATCAGACAAGCCCTATCTAGATCCACGAAAGCAAGTCGACGTATCCCCTTCACACCGGGAAAGCTCCGACCGGGTTCGATGTAGTCCGCAAGATACACAATCTTCTCCAGCTTCGACATCCCAGCTCGTCCAGTAGTATGATAAGCAATGGCATTCAAAACATTATCATTGGTAATACCAAAATGCTCCCGAGCCAAGATTGCCGCCACCGGCCCGTGTAGCAAGTCCGGGTAAGACTCCTCAATCTGCAGCTTCAATATACCAAAATCAATGGCTATTTGCAATAACTGCTCCCCAGCCAGCTCTCGGGCATAGTCATGAAGTAAACCAGCGGTTACCGCCTCCACACCACTTGCTTCCCACTGTTCAGCCAAAGCTGCAGCCGTTTGTGTCACACCTAGTGTATGCCGAAATCGCCCTGCGCTAAGCACCTTCCCTACTTCGCCCCGCAGTTCATCTATATCCATAAAGCCCATGCTCCTCAATATAACTTGAAACACTCTCTGGAATCAGATACCTCACGGAAATACCTTGGCTTATCCTGTTTCGAATATCTGTTGATGAAATATCAATGGTAAAGGCGGGAACAATCTTGATTCGTTCCTCAATATATAACGAACCTAGTCGTTGTTTAGCTTCGGATATGGAAAAGCCTGGACGGGGCATCACAGCTAGATTGCACAACGAGATGACCTGCTCTGGCTGCCGCCAGTTCAAAAGATCCAACAGGTTATCCGAACCAATAATGAAAGACAGCTCCCGGTCAGGATAAATTCTCTTAATGCTTTTGAGCGTATCCACGGTATAGGTAGCGCCCTGCCGTTCCAAGTCCACGGTACAAAGATGAAAACGGGGATTATCCGCAATAGCTAATTCAGTCATGGCCCTACGATGTTCCGCGGAAGTGACGTTTCTGTCGCGTTTGTGCCCGGGAGTACCCGCTGGTACAAACAAAACCTGAGACAGATTAAGGTATTCACCTACGTACTCCCCGAGAATTAGATGTCCTAGATGAATTGGATCAAAAGTACCACCTAAAACACCGATTGACTGGACCAAGAAACTAGCCCCCCTAACGAATTTGCCCTTCACCGAGAATAATATACTTAACCGTCGTAAGCTCTCTTAGGCCCATGGGACCCCTCGCATGTAGCTTCTGTGTACTAATGCCCATTTCCGCCCCTAGCCCAAATTGCCCTCCATCGGTAAAACGAGTTGAGGCATTTACATACACTGCCGCGGCATCCACCTCGTGTAGAAACCGGCGGGCAAGGGAGTAATCTTGAGTAATAATGCATTCCGAATGTTGTGTGCCGTGTACCGTGATATGATCCACCGCCTGCTCAAACCCTTCAACGACCTTAACAGCCAAGATCAAGTCAAGATACTCTGTATCCCAGTCTTCTTCGGTTGCCGGATGCCAGGTCGGTACAATTTCCACGGCTCTATTACATCCCCGAACTTCAACACCAGCATCACCCAATCTGCGAGCCAATTCAGATAGAAATCTCGGTGCAATATCCTGATGGACCAACAATGTCTCCACCGCATTACAGACCCCAGGCCGCTGTGTCTTGGCATTGAGAATAATCTCCACAGCCTGTTTCTCATTGGCCACTCGGTCCACATAAATATGGCAGTTCCCAACTCCGGTAGCAATCACTGGTACCGTAGCGTTCTCCATAACCGTTCTTATTAGTCCTGCTCCACCCCGGGGAATTAAGACATCAATGTATCTGTCTAGTCGCAGCATGGCTTGAACCCCTGCCCGACTAGGTTCTTCGATTAGCCCAACAGCCCCCTCGGGGATCCCACTGGATAGCGCCCCTTGGGTAATCACTTGGGTGATCGCTTTGTTTGATTCTAGCGCCTCCCCGCTTCCCCGCAGCAAGACTGCATTCCCCGACTTAAGACACAATCCCGCTGCATCAACGGTTACATTGGGCCTGGCCTCATAGATAATCCCGATTACCCCTAAAGGCACCCGCATACGGCCAATTTCCAGACCATTGGGTCGTTTCCACATCTGCTCAATCTCACCAACAGGATCCGGCAACATGGCTACTTCCCGCAGCCCTATCGCCATATCGTTAATCCGTTGGAGGGTTAGCATCAATCGATCCAGTAGCGCACCTGAAATGCCCTTTTCCTTAGCACAGGCTACATCTTGTTCATTGGCAGCAAGGATCTCCTGCGCACCATCCAATAGGGCATCGGCCATGGCCAACAGGGCCTCATCCTTCTTCTTGCTAGACAAGGACGCTAATACCCGACTTGCTTCCTTAGCCTTCTGGGCTTTACTCTCTACATAACTAACAATATCAGACACGTTAAGCCCCCTCACCACTGGCACATTTACGTAAGCTATTGTTCTCAACAAAACGCCCGATGCGTTCAAGGGCCTCTTTGATCTCATCAATACTGGCAGCATAGGAACAACGTACAAAGCCTTCCCCGCTTGATCCAAAGGCTGTTCCCGGGACCACTGCCACCTTCTCCTGTTTGAGAAGCTGCTCACAGAAAGTCTCCGCATCAAGCCCTGTACTCCTAACTGAAGGGAATACATAAAACGCCCCCTGGGGCATAGAGCACTCTAGGCCAACCTCATTGAGTCCTTTAACGATCAATCTGCGACGCTCATTGTACTCCTGGCGCATGGCGGCCTTTTCCCTATGACAATTCCTCAAAGCTTCGATTGCCGCCTTTTGACTGGTAATCGGGGCACAAAGCATGGTATACTGATGAATCTTGTTCATCCCTTTGATCACGTCGGTGCGCCCAAGGGCGTACCCGATTCGCCACCCGGTCATCGCATAGGTTTTGGAGAAGCCGTTTAGGACAATCGCCCGTTCCCTCATACCCGGCATTTGGGCTATACTGGTGTACTTGCCATCGTATACCAATTCTGAGTAGATCTCATCGGTAATCACTAAGAGATCGTACTTGACGGCGACTCTAGCAATATCCGCCAAGCAATGACTTGTTAGGACTGTTCCAGTGGGATTGTTAGGAGAACACAGCAAAACTGCTTTCGTACGCTCGTTAATCGCCTTCTCTAGTTCGTCTACCCTTAACTGGAAACCATCCTCCATGGTTGTGGGAATAGTGCGGGGGACCCCACCCGCCAAGATCACCGTCGGCTGATAAGAGACATAGCAGGGTTCCGCCATGATCACCTCATCGCCCGGAGTAAGAATAGTCCGCATCAATAAATCAAGGGCCTCACTTACACCTACCGTGACGATAATTTCTTCCTTAGGGTTGTATCTCATCCCCATGTTTTCGTACCAATAATCACTGATCGCATTCCGTAGCTCGAGCAACCCTTGATTTGACGTGTACATGGTATATCCTTCTTTGAGGGAATGAAGAGCCGCTTCCCGAATCCGCCAAGGCGTCACAAAGTCCGGTTCGCCGATCCCAAGGGAAACCACATCGTCCATGTCCGCCACAAGGTCAAAAAAACGTCTAATCCCCGATGGGGCCAAAGATTTTATTACAGGAGAGACGAAATCCCGGTTCATGGTGACACCGCCATTCTCTTCGGTTTCGTCTTCCCGTCCAAGATGACACCCTCTTGCTTGTATTTCTTTAGGACAAAGTACGTCACAGTGCTCTTAACCCGGTCGATCGTCGCCAATTTAGTGGATACAAAATGGGCCACTTCCCTAATGTCACGGCCTTCGACAAATACCGATAAATCATAGCTTCCTGACATCAAGTACAATGCTCGTACCTCAGGAAAGTTGTAGATCCTTTCGGCAATATCATCAAAACCCACATCACGCTCGGGTTCTACTTGAACGGCAATCATCGCTTCGACTAAATCGTCATCAACCTTTTCCCAGTTGACTAACGCATGGTACTTAACTATTATCCCCTGTTCTTCCATCTGGGCGATTTGATCTATAACCTCATCCTCTGTCAGGTCAAGCATAGTTGCTATATCCTTAGGAGAGACTCGGTTATCCTGCTCTAATATTTCAAGGATCCTCTTATTCAAACCACCACATCCATTCTGACCTTGGGTTTTTGTTTATCATTATAACACATGGGCAACCGATTACCACAGTAGATTACGCAGGTCAAGGAGATTTTGTTAATCAGATTAAGGGAAATACAAAAAACGAAGGAAAGCCAAATCAGAACGTCCATAGAGCAACTAATCCCCAAGCGTTACAGCACTTAGAGTTGGAAACTCCAACTACATGTTCAATAGCGACGTTTCTCGACCATTAATCGAATGTTGCAACACTGTTGTGGCTTGCGATGCCCATGGCCAAAATGGATTGGGTGATCTGGAGGGTTTGCAACCTAGCCTATCGAGTTTCTAACAAATTGATTGTTGCAGACACAGTACTGTGTCCGACAAAGACTACCTACGTACCCATGGCTCTGAATTTGGCGTAGAAACAACAGTGTTGGAAGTAGGCCAAGACAATCGTTAAGCTGAAATGGTAGAAAACAGCGTTTTAGTTACCAATCCGATCAGTCGGTTCCGAAGTAATGCAAACACCTCGGGATGGATTTCCATAGTACGGTATGGTCTTTTGAAAAAGACCACTTCAAAATGAGCGGGGTTAATCCCCGCTCGCTTATGATGAGAGGAAGCCGCCATCGACAGGAATAATGGTACCCTGCACATAGCTGGCCAAATCTGAAGCGAGGAATAGCGCGACCCGGGCCACCTCATCCGGCTGGCCCCAACGATTGAGGGCTAGTCGGTTCTGAAAGTCATAACCGGTCTTAATCAAGTCCAGTTTTATCTTTTGGATCGCTTGCTTGATTAACCGGGTCGTCCCAGGTGTTTTGATCGCACCTGGAAGAATACAATTGACCCGAAAGTTGTGCCGACCATAGTCCCGGGCTAGAGCCCGGGTAAGGGCCAATACCCCTGCTTTGCTTACGCTGTAGGTGACTAGATCCTTTTTGAAGGGTAGGATCGCCTCGATGGACGAGACGTTGATGATAATGCCACCTTTTTTCCTAGCGCGTCCGATGAAGCCCTGACACATCCACAGGACTGATTCCAGGTTGATGGCAAAGGTCTGCCGCAGAAAGTCCTCGTCAATATCTAAAAAGTCCTTAGCCGGGTATACCCCCGCATTATTAATAATCACATCGGGTAGAGCATCATCGTCTAGGCTTTCCCAAAACTCATCAATCTGTTTTTTACTAGTCAGGTCAATTGGATACACAGAAGCTGCCGGCAACAGGTTTTGTTTAATCTCCCCCAAACCATCCCGATTAATATCCAAAAGCAGAACTTGGGCCTGTGCATCAGCGAAACGTAGTGCGATCGCTCTACCGATTCCCGAAGAAGCACCTGTGACTAGAACCTTCTTCCCTTCCATTTGGAGAAGCTGTGACGTTGGTATCATTTCATCCACCCCGTTTTAGTATTGCTAAATAAAGAAGATGATAGCACTTCGGATCTGGGTAGATGAGCTTTCTGCAAAGAAAACGTTTATGTTCGAGCTCCACAAGAGCCCCTAATCACAAGCTCTACAGGAAGACAGGTCTTAGTGTAATATTCCTGCCCGGTATCGATACATCTTAGTAACTGCCGTACAGCCACCCGTCCCATTTCCCTTTTGGGGATACGCACGGTGGTAAGGGGTGGATCCGTCTGACTTGCACCATAGATATCATCTATTCCTACAATACCAATATTTTGCGGCACTTGCAAGCCCAAACGCATTACCGGCCCCAACACGTTTAGGGCTACTTTATCGCTAATGCAGATAATCCCCTCCGGGGGATTGCTCAAGCTAAGTAAATATTCCGCTTCTGCCTGTCCTTTGGTTGCGCCCCGGGATATCTTCTGACAAATGTACTGTTCCTCGGGTTTTACCCCATAATCCATCATCGCGGCTAGGAAACCATAAAATCTTTCGTTCAAGGGCTTGTACTTCCTCGAACCCTGGATAATGGCAAGGCGCCTTTTTCCTAGCCTTAGAAGATGCTGCGTGGCCAGATACCCGGCCCGGAAATTATCAGCCACGATACTACTGACCGTACCAAAAGCAGAAGGCTCCGGTAAGTGATTGTCCACTAGAACCACCGGATGACCCAAGGCTACGATCTCTTGAACCGTCGAATCTGCCAAATCCCCTCCACCAAGTCCGATGATCCCGGCAAGGTTGCGCCCACGGAGGTTGTTTGGGATCACAGTCTCCCCCTTTATCGTAGGCAATACCACAAGTAACATGCCAAAGCCGAGACGTCGTGCCTCTTCTTCTACCCCAGCCATAATCTCGCTGCAGAATGGATCTGCAAACAGGGGCACCGGTAGCTCCTCCACCACAAGGGCCAACATCTGCGCAGCAGTATCCTTGTTGGAGCCTTCATGGATATAGCCAAGTTCATCGGCCACCGCAAGTACATGCTGACGTGTGCTTGCGGAAATGCTTCCCTTATTGTTTAGCACCATGGAAACTGTGGCCGCGGAAACCCCCGCAGCCTTGGCCACATCAACGATCCGAACCCGGGATGGTTTCATAGAAAACACCTCTTTAGCCTATGGGGGGGATAACCCCCCCCTAGGCCAGACTATCTTTCACCAAGTCATACCGTCTGCGATATTTCTATATACTGTCCTGCATTCACCATAAGTGGTTTATCAAACTGGACGGATTTCCCTTGTAATGTCGAGCGCATAGGCTTCCCGTCACAGGAGACATTGCATGGTCCCTCGGTCAGGCCATCAAGTGTCAGGGAGCTCAGTTCTATACTGCCATGAGCAACTCTAAGGCAGAATCGACGGCCGGTATCAGTAATGACCTGACTGAACCGTCCCCAAGCTATTCCCGTAGACCAGAAGCTTTGAAACTCCTCGCCTTGATAACACGGAGCAAAGCCCATGGTTCCCTTGGGCATACTATAGGTGAACCCAGATAAGGCCAACAGCACCGACCAGCTAGCCATAGCCCGCACATAGTGATGTCCGCACTCCAACTCATCCCATGGGTTACGATTAAACCCCGCGTACCTGTCCCGGACAGTTTTCACAACCTCTAGTCCTTCTTCTATCCAGCCCTCATAAATCAGATGGGCGGCTACCTGATATTCAATCCCCGTCCACACCTCATCGGAATAAACAAAGGGAATGGCAGGCCTACCTCCCTTGGGCCAAGAGCAAAGTAATAACCCTCCTTCATTATTCAGAGCGTAAACCCTTTGCACATTGTCAAACTCGGCAAGATCCGAGCGGAAATTATGGCGGTAAATTGAATGAACCGCCTCCTTGACTCTGTCTTGGTCAAGGAGGTAGCCAAGACCAGCCACATGGGCACATAGTTGACCAAGTAGTTGATCCGAGAGGCACCCATCCCCATATTGATACTTGGGCATCAAGTCCTGATTCAGACTTGCCCCTACCCCATCCGGTGCACTCTTACAGGCACAGGTTACCAAGGGCGTCTGCAAGTGTTCCGGAACAGTAAGTCCTTCCAGGACCTCTACCTTTTGTCTATAGTACTCACCGTTCCAAAGCTCCTCGTCTACTCGTTTTCTGCCCTTTTCAAAGATGCTCCGGTACTCCTGCGCCCTATCCTCTTCGCCGAGATACCGCGCCATTTCCTCACAGGCCCGGAGTGCCCCTAGATACATCGCCGTTGTCATCGTATTCGGTCCGTAAAACTCGATATCATAGGTGTTATGCTGCTGCCCTTCCATTACACCGTCCTTGTTTGGATCCCAAACGGAATCAAAGGGGCGGGCGTTGTCCGGTGTGATGTTCCATGCGTACTCCAAGGCTAGTTTTATCTTTGGCCAGAGTTCCTTAAGAAAGGAGTCATCACCGGATAGCTGCCAATCCCGATAGGCCTGGATAATCGCTCCCATTTGACCATCAGCACAGGGTTTAAATTCCCAGATTTCGGCTCCCCTTGGAATCCTGGTCCGAAAACCCATATGCCCCCGGGAGCAGGTATTATACAGAAACTCGGTACGCCGCATATCTCGCTCCAACTCTGGAAATAGGAAGGCTAAGGCTTGCTCGTAATTCCATACATGGGTGCAGTTGCCATGGCAACACCCTTCCCGATCGGAGCAGCCCTCCCAGCCATAGAAGCTTCCGTCTTCCAGTCGGAAGCACGTCTGGGTACGCAAAGTGCTGATCTGGCTGGTAATCGCATCGAGAATATAACTAGGTAACGTACTGTTCCAGATCGCATCATTCCAGGCAGAAGTGGCTTCCCGCAATCTCTCGAAATGCTTGACTGTGTAAATTGCGGCATCCCAAGCATCGGTAAACTGCTTTGCCACATATTTTTTCAACTTGCTGTGTTTTTCGTCCCCGGGGATCGCAAAGTGTAAGGGATTTCTCATGTTGGGGAAATGCCAACTGAGTAATATTGGTAGGGTCACTTCTTCCTTTGGTTCTAAGGAGGCATGCAGGACCATGGAGGATATATCGCCTTGATGTCTAGGTGACTTTTCCGCATCTAGCCGTTCGTTGATCCTACCATCGGTGGAAAAATCGTCCCAGAACAGATGACAGGCATCCCACCATCCTCCTCGGTACCAACGAGTGGTAGCACTAATATCCTGCCAGGTTGTTGCTAAAGCAAGACTTCCGTTCCGGGGATCATCTGCGGCACCTTGGGGATTGCTAAAGAAAAGCCCCTGGGCGCAATTTGTGCGTCGATACTCATTAATACTACCCCGGCAATCATATCCCCCATCCCTTTGGTGTGCGGGAATAAAGTTGGATAGACTAACAGCTAAGGAGATATCCACCGGAGCGGTGTGAGGATTTTTGATCTTCCACATAAAAATGGCAACAGGCAGTGAGCTATCATCCACATTGTGGGGAATTAGGGGATTAAATGCCGTAAGGGCCACTTCCACCGGCATCTTTCCATCGATAAATTCAAGGTTAGCAATGGGATATTGGCCGGCGAACTTCACCTCGTCGAAGCGACTGACTCCCGAAAGCTGGGCCTGGGGCAGGCCGTGGGCCCTAGTATATGGCGGTAGCAGTCTTCTTTCTAGCAGCTTTGCCACTGGTGCCTGCCCCTTGGCCTGGGCCCACAGGGCAAAGAAGGCGAAGGGTGGTACGTTTCCCTTATCGGGATGATCGAAGATCTCCCAATCCTTTAGCTCTCCCCGCCCCCCAATACTGATCGTTCCCGTCCCAATTCCTCCTAAGGGGAAAGCAATCTGTGATAGAGCCTTACCAGTAAATACGCGCGGCTGTTGTTGTACAGTAATCATTCATAAACCCCCTGTCCCGGTTCTTTTACCCATGGTTACTGATTAACAACCATGAAATGTTTACTAAACTATTCATTTCATTACTTCGCTCTTCTACTCGGGATTCCTTCCAGAACAGGAGGCTATTTACAAAGCACTTATCCGCAAGAGTTTTACCTAGCTCCAGTGAACTATTTACCCTAATCCAACCATTGACCTAGTAAAGCTGACTGTTCTTCTAAGACCTTAGCATTGATGTTAATTTTATGGTTTTTACCATCGTCGGTAAGGGGTATCCCCTCCTCCGCTATAGGTAGATCGTCAAAGATGATCGGTGCTGTTAGGCCATTCTGGTTGTCTACAGTAACATCGTAGATGGTACTTCCGTAGCGATACTGCAGGGAAAACCCAGGCCAATCAGCGGGAATGCACGGCCGGATAAACATCCTTTGTCCTTGGATCTTAAGACCCAATGCATACTCAACAATGACCTGGTAAAACCAACTGGCCGCTCCGGTGTACCAAGTCCATCCTCCTCGTCCTACATTCGGGTAAACACTGTAAATATCCGCGGCAACAACATAGGGCTCCACTCGGTACTGCCCAGCTTGCTCTAGGGTAAGGGCATGGTTGACCGGGCTAAGCATCAATAATAGCTCCATGGCCCGTTCCCGATCTCCTAATAGGAGTTTGGCAAGGATTACCCACGCTGCGGCATGGGTATACTGTCCGCCATTTTCCCGCACACCTGGCACATAACTCTTGATGTAGCCGGGCTCAAGACGGGTGTGGTAAAACGGTGGTGTAAGTAGCCGAATAATTTGGTCTTCTTCAGAAACTAGATAATCATCAACGGCACGCATTGCTATCTTAGCCCTGTTCTTGTCCCCCACCCCTGAGATAACTGCCCAGGCTTGGGCAATGGCATCTATCTTGCACTCGTCATTCTCGCTAGAACCCAAAGGTGTCCCATCATCGAAAAACGCTCGCAGGTACCATTGTCCATCCCAAGCATACTGTTCAATAGCCGTGGCTATACGTTCAATATGCTCTTTAAACTGCGCGGCCAGCTCCTCATCGTCTTTGAGGACACAGACTCGGGCAAAATCCTCAAGCACCCGACATAGAAACCACCCAAGCCATACACTCTCTCCCCGGCCTTGCCAACCAATTCGATTCATGCCATCGTTCCAATCACCGGCACCAATCAAGGGTAACCCATGGACGCCAAACTTCAGCCCGTAGTTGATCGCCCTTTGACAGTGTTCGTAAATGGTTCCGGTTTCCTCTGATTGCTCGGGAACATCATAGCGCTCTTGCTCCAGCTCCTCTAGGGGACGCCCGCTTAAGAAGGGGACTTCCTCATCTAGAAGGGAGGTATCTCCTGTAACAAGTACATACTTGGCAGTAACGTAGGGCAACCATAGGTAATCATCTGAGAACCGGGTACGAATTCCCTTGCTCTCTTCAGGATGCCACCAGTGCTGCACATCACCTTCTTGGAATTGGTGGGCGGCGGCACGGAGAATATGTTCTCTAGTAATGTGGGGCGAGGTGTAAATTAAGGATAGCACATCCTGTAATTGGTCTCGATAACCGTAGGCTCCCCCGGATTGATAAAAGGCCGAACGACCCCAATACCGACAACTAATAACCTGATACAACAGCCAACCATTGACCAAGTAATCGAGGGAGGGTTCAGGGGTACTGACTCTGATCCTTCCGGTAAGCTCATCCCACTTACTTCGTACCCGATCCAGTTCCCCTTGTATGGCATAGTTCTGTCGGTATTTGCCAACTAGATCCTGTACCTCCTGTAAATTCGTACATTCACCTAGGAGAAAAGTAACCTCAACCCACGCTCCCTGTTCTAAGGTCACCGGTACCATAATCGCAGCACAGGGGTTAATTGCTGTCCCAACCCGTCCCGATAGATGAACCTGGTTAAGACCTACAGGGGCTTGCAATGAGCCATTCCGGCCCAAAAACTCTAAGCGATCACCGGTAAAGGAGAACTCATCACTAAGGGTTGCCAAAAAGGCCACATGGTCGGCATAATGCTCCCGGGCAGCATTGGTCATAATGACCCCACCTGCAATTCGATCGAAACCGGTGCTAATGTACTGGTAGTTTTCTTCCTGGAGTACTCCCAATACCGGCTCTGCATAATACGTAACTCCTAGACTGCGCCGTCGGTCAGATTTGTTCTGTAGCCGGATGCGGATGATCTTCACCGGATCAGCAGCAGCAGCAAAGAGGTCCACCACGTGATGGATCCCTTGATCCGCATATTCATATCGAGTATATCCAAAACCGTGCCGAATCACATAGGGATTCTCTCCCCTGATCGGTGCTGGGGTCGGGGACCAAATCTGCCCTGTCTCGTTATCTCGCAGAAAGATAGCTTCCCCATGTAATACGCTTACCGGATCATTGGTCCAGGGGGTAAGTCTGTTTTCTCTGCTGTTTTGGGCCCAAGTGTACCCACCACCGGTCTCCGTGGCCAAGAAACCAAAGTGGTCGTTAGCGATGACGTTAATCCAAGGCGCCGGAGTGCTTTGCCCTTGGTTTAAGACCACTACGTACTCTTTGCCATCCTGGGTAAACCCTCCATAGCCGTTAAAAAATTTTAACTGCCTAATAATCGGGGTGGGATCTATCCTGTAGTCATACTTGAATGAAGCACGGGAGGGTTGCAGCCGCGACGGTTTAAGTGCAAGACCCATCTCCATCCGGAGTTGACACGCCTTAAGACCAGCTGGGCCGCTGAGCACCAATCGGGCGCCACTGACCAAGGCCGCAAGCTCCTCTGCTTCCAATAGATTCGCCTGTCGCAAGTATACCCCACCGGGACGATTCTCCTTGCCTTGGGCGTGGCAGCTTTGGATTAGTTGTTTCAGGTTATCTTGTAAGATATTTGCATATTCGACTTCATGCTCATTAAGAATCACCAAATCCACCGGCAAACCCTTCATCCGCCAATATTCATGGGCAACTAGCACTTGTCTAACCAATTCCGCATCATCTAGCTGCCGTACCTTCAGTAACAGTATGGGATGGTCCCCGGAGATCCCTTGGGACCAAAGTGCCTTCTTAATGCTTCTAGCTGTCACCAGGGCCTCCTCCCGAAATTGGAAACACCTTGGCTCAGCAAACAATAACTGGGATGCCAATCTCTGGAACAGATGGGCTTCGTCTAGACTCACATTTAGATACCGTAGTTCCACCTGACTGCGGGTCCAGGCCAAGGCAAGGGCTCTTTCGGCAATGGATGGATCGTGGTAGGTACTAGCTAGATCAATGGCTGCTTGCCGGGAAGAGGTGATCGCCAGGGAGAACACAATGGAAGATGTTTGTCCAGGGGCGATACGTACCCGGCGCCGAAGGCTCATACAAGGATCCAACACCGCCCCCACGGTACCCCCTAACTTGCCCCCGTGTACCCCCATAGGATCTTTCGTGGTCTGTCCCCGCCCGATGAATTTGCCCCGATCGGTCTCATATTCCAATTCTCCCACCACTTGTCCATCCACAGCCACAGTATGCATGACCCACAGCGGCGGCCCCTCTTGGCCCCGGGACCTACGACTGGCAATTAGAGCACTGACTTCGGGAATGTACTCAGTTTGCACAAAGAGGTTCCCAAAGGTGGGATGAACCGCATCTGCCTTAGGATGATCCAGTACTACCTCGAAGAAGCTAGTAACCTCCAAAACGCAGGGTTCACTCCCATGATTGGTAATAGAGACTCTACGCATCTCCCCGTCATTCTCTGAGCACACAGTGATCTCGGTCTTGGTTTCAATGCTCGCATCAAGGCGCCGAAACTCAGCCTTATCTTCAGCAAAACTTACCTCGTATTCATCGGGTAGCACCCGGGTCGGCTGATACGCCACGGACCAGACAGTATCATCATTTAGGTTACGAATATAGATGAACATGCCCCGATCATTGGCGATGGGATCTTCTCTAAACCTGGTTACACTGTATTCCCGCCATTTACTATAGCCGGATCCGCTATTGGTGACCATTACTGCATAGTCACCATTGGAGGCTAGATGCACTTCAAGCCCTTCCAGATCCGCTTTGCCGAAGCGACGATTTAGAGCAATGCCCACAGGACGTCTTCTCTGCACAGTCCATCGGGTCGTTGGTTCCTTATTAATGAGGGGTTGTTGCAGAGGTATGCGTTCTTGTAGGAGCATCTCCGTGGCCTTCACGTAAGGATCTAGATGAAAACGCTCCTGCATAATCCCACCCAGGAAATAATTAGCCAATGCTAGAAAACTCATTCCTAGGTGATGGACCATGAAGGACTTAACAATGACTCGATCCCGCTCCCTTGGTAATCGCTCTTTGGTAAAATCCACAGCCTCGTACAAACCATATTTCCCTTCCAGCCCCAATTCTCCTAGACGTTTCAGATTAGCAACAGCTGCTGCCGGATCTACCATCAAGGCCAAGAAGGAAGCATAGGGGGTCACGATGAGGTCATTGGCTAACCCCCGTTTGAAACCAAGCTGGGGCACACCAAAGGCACGATACTGGTAATTAAGATGCAGGTCCATCGCGTTAAAAGCACATTCTGAAACCCCCCAGGGAATATCATGGCGATCACCATGACGCATCTGTTCTCGAACAACAGCCTCATAGGTATCATCCCATAGCGTATGCCGGTAGTTACGCATGATTAATAGGGGCATTAGATATTCGAACATGGTGCCCGTCCAGGAAACCAAAGCCCGGGAACCACCGGCACGAGTCACCATCCGTCCCAGACGAAACCAGTGTTTTTGCTCGATGTCCCCCTTGGCAATGGCAATAAAGCTTGCCTGTCTGGCCTCGGAGGCCATTAAATCATAGTGTACTCGGCTCAGACGGTTTTCCTCAAGATTATAGCCGATAGAAAACAGGTTTCGTCTATCATTATATAACTTAGCAAAATCCATGTTGAACACGGTCTGAGTAGCGGCGGATATCAAGTCCCCTAACTGGGCCTGAATCTCTGCACCCCTCGCCAAGGAGATTTGGAAGGATTCCTTTAGACTCTGCCATTGAGGCTCTTGTTCAAGCAATTTCGTGAGCTTCTCTTCATGTTCCTCCAGACCTGCAAGACTAGTACTCATCAAGAGCGTCTGGGTAAGCTCATGATCAGGTTGAAGTCCCAGTTCTAGGACCTCATTAACCCATGGTAGGCAACGGTTTAACTCATCGGTATGAGTCTCAATCATCGTCTCCATCTGCTTAACCCAAAAGCGGTTTGGTTCTGGTGCAACGTCAATCATGGCCTGGGTTAGACCCTGTAGCTTTTCTAAAATTCTAAGGCCCTGCCAAGGCAACGTACTCGGGTCCTGTAAAGTATCGCAAAGCTGCCGTATATCCGAACGGAAAGGCGACAGCTCCTCCGTGGAGGCTATAACCAAATAGGTGTCCCAAAGGGCACGACCCACCTTACCCCAATCAACCAACGGCACCTCATAGGCATGATCGAGCCCCTGGACCAAGGTGATCAAGTAACCAGCTAGATTACCACTGTCCACCGTGGACACGAATCTAGGCTCTAAGGGTTTTAGCGTTTCGGTATCGTACCAGTTGTATAGATGTCCGTGCCATCGTTTTAACCGGAGCATACTAGCAAAGGAAGCCTCTAATCTATCCAACATCTCTAGCATGCCAATATACCCAAAATCCCAGGCGGCAAGGTTGGCAATGATCCCCAATCCAATGTTCGTGGGAGAAGTCCGATGGGCTATCTTAAAGTGAGGCTCCTCTTGGATATGATCTGGTGGCAACCAATGATCCCCTGGACCTACAAAATCTTTGAAATATTGCCAAATGCGGCGGGCTTGTACCCGGAGGTATTCCCGCTCCTCAGCTACAACCTGTGTTTGCCTTGGTGCAACCGGAAGACTAACCCAGTAGGCCACAACCGGTGCCATAAGCCACAGAACCAACAGGGGCGATGTAGCCACCAGCAAGGCGGGATTAGTCCCATAGACCAGCGTTCCAATAGCGATGCTTAGCATGGGACTTGGCCACATCCGGGCAAGATACCCTCTCACAGTAAGACCCCGCCTCCGCTCAGCATCAAAGGCACTGACCCATTCTAGCAGGTTTCTCTTAGTCACAGTAAGTCTGAACAGGGTCCGGACAATAGCATCGAGCATTAACCAAGCTTGATGGGGCAAAAAAGTAATTAACAACAATCCCTGTCTCACTAGGGAAGGGGCATCAAAACTAGCCGTCCACAGGTGTCCGGCGAAGTGAATCCCCCGACGCAGTGACAAGAACGCGTTAACTAGGTGGGAGAACACCGGGTATAGGATTACCAAGCCCAAGATAGTCAGCAACAGCCAGGCCGATGCGGGAAAAACGGTTAGCGCGGTGGTAAGCAATACCAATGTACTAACCGGCAGTAGGCTGCGCCGTAGGTTATCAAAGATCTTCCATTTTGCCAAAATGCCCAAGGGGTTTTGTGCCCATTCCCCCCGACTGTCTCTAATGCGGGTACCTAAGTAAGGCAATAACTGCCAATCCCCCCGCACCCAACGATGCAGTCTGGTCGAGTAAGCGGGATAGTGGGTTGGGTACCCATCCAACAGCTCCACATCACTGACCAAACCCGCTCTTACGAAGGAACCTTCCAGAAGATCATGGCTTAAAACCCCATTTTCAGGAAAGCGTCCCCCTAACACTTGGTTGAAGGTTTCTAGGGAATAGATGCCCTTACCGGTGAAGCTCCCCTCTTTGAACAAATCCTGGTAGACGTCGGAAACAGCGGTGGTATAGGGATCGATCCCGGTTTGCCCGGCAAAGGTGCGGGCAAATCGCGTGCTTGCCGCACTAAGTACCGAAATGCCGATCCGGGGCTGAAGCACTCCGTATCCTGCCACAACAACGTTCCGTTTATCATCGATCACCGGCTGGTTCAAAGGATGAGCCATAGCCCCGATCAAGCGCCGGGCGGTATCCCTCACTAAATTGGTATCCGCATCCAGAGTAATCACATACTTGATCCCTGTAAGTTCTGGAGGTAATGCACCAATGAAACTAGTATCCTCTACACCGGATAGGAGAGCGTTAAACTCCTCTAGCTTACCCCGTTTACGCTCCCATCCCATCCAACATGTCTCTTTCGGATTATACACCAACTTGCGGCAAAAGAAGAAGAAGCGGGCCTGATCCTCCTTTCCGTATAGTTGGTTTAAACGTCGGACCTCACTTCTACCAGCCTGAATGATCTCCTCATCATCGGCAGAGTGCTCTTCTTTGCGATCGGTGAAATCACCGAGCAGGGCAAAGTAGAGGTTGTCCTCGGCATTAGCAAGGTAGTATACCTCCAACTGCTCAAATAACTCGGTAACCCGTTTTCTATCAGGTAGTAATGTAGGGACTACTACTACCGTCTTAGCTTCCTTAGGAATGCCATTTCTAAACTCCATCTTAGGGATAATCTGGGGCTTTGTGAATCTTGTGATCAGTGAATTGACCGTAGTCACCACCAGATCACTTACCGGTATTGTTAAGAGGAAAAAAGCCAAGAGGAATTTCCACCCAGTCCCCACAAAAGAAGCGATCAAGAGACTGATGAGGATAGTACCAATTCCTAGGACTCCTAGGTAGGGAATAACTGGGTATCTGGTTATGCCGCTCCGAGGACGGGGTTTTGCCCCTAACTCCTTAAGCAGTCTATCCTTTCCCTGATCTAGAAGATAATAACCAACGTGGGTCGTTCGTTCATCGGAGCCCTCCTTGGCAAAGGAAACCGCCTGCCTTGCCACTTGCACCTCGGATACACCAAGGGCCTTGGCCAGTCTTTCCACGTGATGCCGATACAAATCCCGACTAGCAAAATCCATAGCCGGGTATACACCACTGGGGTCTTCCCGGAGAATACGCTCAGTGTAGTTCAGTCTTTCAAAGTGCTCCGACCAGTCTAAGGATGCTAGTAGACGTAGACTACTAATACGGTTGCCCATGGCAACCTTGCGGGCTGACTGACGTTGATGTTCGAGATGAACGAGTTCCTCTGCATCCAAGCCTTCATCGGCCAGAAACCTCTCCAACCAACACATAATATCCACGGCGGCCCCACCTTGGTTGCGAAAACGGTATAGGAGCTCCACTAGGAAGACTGGCTCTTTACGTTTGAGATGGGGCAGAAGCTTTTGTAGTCTGTAGACAAGGTTTTCGGGAGTATCCTTGAGTGCTTCAAGAAGCGTACATGCCCATTGATCGGCCTTCCTTTGGTTACGAAAGGTATGTAGTATCTCCAAGGAAAGGTCACTGATCTCCTCAACTAGGGCAAGCTTTAGCAAGGCTGGAAGGGCCCAGACTTCCCCAATGGAAAGCAGCGATACAGACTGATATCCTCGGAGGAAGACAGCAATGACTTCCTCATCAATTCGACCATCCGTATGGGCCACTATTTCCTGGGCGATGGCATAGGCCCGGGGATAACCCCTCTGGGGACCACCTGCCAGTTTAGGTAGGTTACGATAGTACCCCATTGGTAGGCTGTGTCGGATGTCCTTTGCTGCGGCCTGGACTATGTAGTAGTTGTCAAAGAACCACTCTGCCGCGGGGACAATGTTATCCTTTCGGTCAACCGCCTTGGAGACATCATGATAAACAGTCCTCAGAGTATAATCGGTCTCATTTAAATCAGGTAGCCTTCCTTTGATCGAACTGTCTCCCAATCGGTGTCTAGTGGCCACATCCCGGGCATGTTGCTCCAGTTGAGAGGTACTTAGCAACACCTCTTCAGAGCGATCGTCCCGACCAAGGGTAATGACTAATCTGCGCCGATAAAGACGCACGATAACCAAAAACCCAATGATTAGATATACGGCGATTACTAGTTGTAGCAGCATAAACTTCCAGAAACCTCCTCGGACAGATGCTAGTCCCTGATGGCTAGTTTGTCTCAAATAGCCCTAGATTAAACATAACCCCTCAGCATGGTCACGGTGAATACTGTGATAATTGGGACAATAAATGAGAACCAGGTTTTTGTTATATTGCTTTCAGATCTTGCAGGATAATGTCGTGAGGTTATCTAATAATAGTACGGGCTAATGCAGTTCAAGGAAGCAACTTTCAATAACAAGGAGGATGGACATGCTAGAAAGCTTCTTCAAACTTAAAGAACATAAAACCGATGTCCGAACTGAAATCATTGCAGGCATTACTACTTTCATGACCATGGCGTACATTATTTTCGTTAATCCCATGATCCTTTCCGGCGCCGGGATGGATCGAGGCGCTGTAACCACCGCGACTATTCTTGCTGCAGCCATTACCACTTTTCTTATGGGGGTGTTTGTCAACTACCCCTTCGCATTGGCCAGTGGTATGGGCTTAAACGCATTCTTCGCTTCCGTGGTAGCAGCCCAATACGGATGGCAAGCCGCTTTGGGAGCAGTTTTCATCTCTGGTGTAGTTTTCTTCATCTTGGCAGTAACTAACGTTATTGGTTACATCGATGAAGCCGTACCCCTGGTAGTCAAGAGATCCGTTGCAGCAGGGATCGGCTTGTTTATTGCCCTAATTGGCCTTAAATCCGCTGGTCTTATTGTAGGTGATCCCGAAAGGTTGTTGGCCTTGGGCGATGTCACTGCTAAGGAACCGCTACTGGCGATTATTGGTCTGGCGATTACTGCTATTTTGATGTCCTTAAAGGTAAAGGGTTCAATTCTTATCGGTATTCTACTTACAACAATCATTGGAATTCCTATGGGGGTTACTAGTATTAGTGGTGTCGTTGGTACCCCAGCATCTCTTGCCCCGGTCCTTTTTAAGCTGGACATCGTGGGAGCCCTAAAGCTTGGTGTGTTTGTGATCTTCTCCCTATTATTCGTAGACGTTTTCGATACCATGGGGACCTTGCTAGGCACCGGTGCTAAAGCTGGCTTTCTTGACAAACAGGGCCGCCTACCCAAGGTAAAGGATGCAATGATCGTCGATGCTATTGGGACCATGGGTGGTGCAGTGTTAGGAACCAGTACAGTAACCACGTATGTTGAGAGTACCGCAGGAATCGCTGAAGGCGGACGGACGGGACTGACATCTGTTGTCGTTAGTATCCTGTTTTTGCTATCATTGTTCTTTGCTCCTTTATCCACGAGCATTCCTTCAGCTGCTACTGCACCTGCGTTGATCATTGTTGGAGTTCTGATGGTCGGGGCCATTAAGGATGTAAACTTCGATGACTTCACTGAAGCTTTCCCGGCCTTTATCACTATGGCGATTATGCCCTTCTCCACCAGCATCGCCGATGGAATTGCTGCTGGATTCCTAGCATATATCGTTGCTAAGGTTGCCGGCGGTCGATTTAAGGAGATTCACTGGTTCATGTACATTCTCGGAATCATTGCCATTTTCCACTTCATACCATTTTAGGCGCACATCGAGTGGAGGTAAACGACCAGCTCGTTTATCTCCCTACTTAATAGGTTTCGAAGCATACAGAATGGGGCTATTGGCGACTCTCCAATAGCCCTTCCTTATTGTTTCCCTTAGTTCATTTGCCCGATGTTTGCTTGCTTTGACCTAAACTACCAGCGTAGAATCCCTCCGAGCCATGATCTTAAAGGATTTACCACACTCTTTTAAAAAAGACGAACCACCACCGCCAGGGTGATGGCTCATCAGTCCTTCTTCAGTCTACATTTGTTCTACATAAGGTCCCTATCCGCAACCATAGGCCTACACCATTGGGTATACAGTCTTCTGGAGCCTGACGTTGCCCTGGGGCGTTACAGTAGTGCCTTAATACTGTCAAGGCCTACCTTAACACTGTCCACGGGGGCCATGTTATACTCCTCAGTCTCGACAATCAGCCACTTTACCCCAGCTTGACGGGCTCCCTCAATTACCCCAGATAGATCCAAATCCCCATGCCCTACTTCCACTTGTCGATCACCCTTAAAGTCCTTCACATGCACAGTAGGACACCGGCCCTTGTATCCGAGCAAGTACTTCACTGGATCAACCCCGGCATGGAAGACCCATCCTAGATCCAACTGCGTTTGCACCTTGGGGGAGGCAGACTCGAAGATAATATCTAGAATATGCTTGCCTTCAACTTTATCGAACTCCCAAGCATGATTATGATACCCAACAATTAGGCCGTGTTTGCTACACTCATCGGCAACACTACTCATAAACTGACCGAAACCGCGCCAATCTTCCAAGGTTCTTAGCGCCTCCCGAGGGGCACCAGGACAGACCACGTATTCTAATCCTAGTTCCACAGCATATTCGATGGTCTCAGGTAGATGGTCCTTGAGTTGTCCATAGCCTACGTGACTTGAGACCGGTTTTAGTCCCAAGTCGGTTACCACTTTCTTTAACTCGGTGGCACCTAGACCACCATAGCCAGCAAACTCCACACCCGCATAGCCCATGTTAGCCACCTGCTTCAGTGTACCGACAAAATCCTGCTTCGCATCATCACGCAAAGACCATAACTGAAGTCCTACAGATAGTTGATTCACCTGAAAGCAACCCCCTTATGATAGAAAATCCCAAAAGTTTTCGGAGAAGAGTTTGTCAACATCACGCTGGATTTCATCGGGCGTCACAATCCATCCTGTATCCATTAAGTCACTGTACTTGTCGATGAGGACCTTGCCAATCACTTCCTTGGAATGGGTCCATTTGTAGATTAGTTGGTCCAACACCCTTGCATCGGAATGCTGAGGGATAAAGCTAGTTCCCAGAAGCTCCATTCTCATCCGGGTAATCTCCTCGATAAGGCTTGGATTATTCAAGAACCACCAACAACCAAAAACCTGCAGGTTTCGAAACTTCCGTGCAAACACTGCCAGCTCATGTTGGTTCTCCCGAGATAATAGGGTAACCAAAAACTTATTCTCCGGGTAATGAGCACACAGATAACCCACGGTACCAATGTCCACTTTACCCACCGCATCCCCCGCGTCTCCCAGGGCCTGATTAATCCTTCTTACCACGCCAATCATGGCCGCAAAGGGCAAGCCGTACTCACGACACACAGGAAGCACACACTGATCTAGCATCACTGCCCCTGGATTGTCATTGGGTAGAGTAAAATCATAGGGCAGGGAGGCGGCTATGTACAAGGGGGACATCCGCCCAATCCAATCAGTTAGAAAACGGCGCACCTGTTCACAGGTTTTGGAGTCAATGGTCTGACTTACTTCGTAACCCAAACCTTTAAGTTTTGGCACCGCACCTGGCCAGTCCACAAGCAGGGTATCAATTCTCAATACCGCCTTAAAGCGCTCATCGTGGATGCCTTTTTCTTGCCAATACTCCTGTTCGCTAAAGGGGTCATTGGTCATCACTACCGTATCAACACCGCTGAGTTCAAAGACTCGATCTATATAAGCGGCAGGATCCTGGGCGTTGAAATATTCCCGGTACTCCTTCAGATCCCTTTTGGTGGTATCCAATCCTAAGGCCTTAAGTACAGTCAGTACACCCCGACATGCTTCACTATATGGAGTATTCTCCACAAATAACGTCTGCCATACCAAATCCGCTTGGGCGCTTTTCTCCAGTGCCCAAAACTGCTCATAGGGAAGATCGATCCAGCGCATGGTCTCTGCGATCAAGTAATGGTACGTAAGTAACTCATCAATCCCCCACAGGAAGAAATCACCAAAACTCCCTGGATAGATGTGGGTATGAATGTCGGTAATCCTGGTCTTAGCTAAGGCCTCCTTTACAGTAGACACTAATTGTAACTGATCCATAGGACTCACCTCTTCAGATTGTGTATTCTAAGTCATAGCCCGTCTTGGCTTTAAATCGTGATACCGCTTCCAACCAACGCTTTTCATCGGGGCGCTGGGATAACTTCACCTCAACCCGCTGTTCCCCTTTAAAGAAACTTGGCTCCTTGAGCAGGCCCCAATCACGCTGCATTAATACTATTGCAGCCATCTTAATGGCATGCTGGTTTGGCTCCTCGGCGATCACGATAGGCCAGCCGCTTTCCCGTGATAGATCATCTAAATCCTCCGCATACTGTCTTCCGATCTCAGGGGAAATAAAGGCCAGTTGGATATATCCTGTACCATCGGGGCTTGTCTTTTTACTATGCTTGTAGATCTCTACTCCCAGCCATTTGAAGTGCTCTTTAATTAAGCGAAAGGCTTGGTTAATCTCCCACTGTTTATCGCCAGCAGCATTGACAGGTTCCACTACGACCGAAGGGGTTTCCTCGGCTAGAACCAGCTCAAAACCCGTTTCTTCTTTGAACTTGCGTACCAATTTAGCGACGGGTACATCCTTTGGTAGTGTACACTGGAGCAGGACTTTCTTCTTATCAGCGTAAATCGACGGTCCCTTTTTCGGCAGACAGTCCCCTGGCAACAAGGTCAAGAGCACTTGGTTCAATGCTCCATGGTGGGCATTAGTGTTCACCTCAACCTGCCAACCAGAAAGCTCCTCTAGTTCTCGCAATCTGCCCGCATAACGCACCTGGGCAACATCAGGGAAGTGGAAGTATAGACTTAAGGTACCCGAATCTACATGGGCACCCCGCTTATACAAACCAGTCTCCGCTGGAAACAATTCATCAACGAGGGACATAGCCGCATTGGACTCAAGACGCGTCAGGTCCTCTTGGCACTCCTGTGGAACCACCGTCTCAGGTAAGGCACCATATCGGTTTTCCCCTGGTACCACCTGTCTATAATATACGAAATCTGCACTGGTGACCAGTCTTTTCGCGATAGCCAACCGATGGGCTAGGTCCATAGATAATCCACAGGCATCCATGGCTGCATCAAGGGTAAATTCTTGATTCTTGTATGCTTGGAACACCGCTTCCCAAAGCCTTCTTCCGGTAAATCTGCGGTAGGTCACCGTGCCTTTTTGGATGACATCGGCCAATCTACTTTTCTCCTCACTACCAGTTCCATCGGCAATATCCCATGGCCCCACAATAGTAATGAGGGCTTCTGCAGGGAACTCTGTAGAGTTCTTTCCCACCTGCCAAGCAGAAAAGCCAGTGGATGACTTCCCGTAACAAATGCCAAAGTCCAGACTGCCATCCTCTGCCCGTAAAAGCAGCAGCTTACCAATCAACTCCGGCGCCTGGTTCATCAATTGTCGCCTTCGAGCCTGATTAGCCACCGCTGCTTTAGTCCGGGCATAGTACAAAAAGGGCCGCTGCCAGTCTTGGGCAAAGTACGCTTGCTCATTCTGAAGCTGTTCTGTTAAAGCTTCAACCTGTGCCGGTTCTAACCGGTGACCGTACCAAAGATCCGCAAGTTCAGTGGCTGAAAACAACCGTTTTGCCAACGCTGTCTCCGAAACGATATACAGCCAAAGTGCTTCAATGTTCAAAGGCAGACCTTTACCAATTCCCTGGCGTTGCTTTAGTTCGGGGGACGAAGCTCGACGGGGAAAGCTAAACTGCAATTCGTCTCCGTTTTCGACCAGATATACAGCGGTGCTGGTAAGTCTCTCGGCTAAATGGGCCCTTGCATCATCATCGCCGTGTACTAAAATCGTATGGTCCGGCTTTAGTTGGTGCGTAAGGCTGACCAACTCGCCCCCATCAGCATGGGCAGATAGACCGAATTGCTGCACCATACACACAACTTCAATCTGCTTATCCCCTAGAACTAATCTATTAGAACGGCCCGCAGCCAAATCTAGTAAGCGCCGACCTGGACTCTCCTCATCCTGGTAACCCGTTAGGAAAATGGCATTGTGCATCCCACTAGCCAGTTTCTCGGCATAATACTGGCTTGGGCCTCCACTGAGCATGCCTGAACTAGCCACAATACAGCAAGGTGGACCCTGCACAATGCGTTCCCGCTGCTTGGCATTCCTAACCGGTTGTACCCGGGAACCCTTTTGAAAAAACGGATTGCCTCCGGCTTCAATCTTGCGTCTTAGATTAGGGCAGAGGTACTCCGCAAAGTTGCTGTAAATATCGCAGATGCTACGCACCATGCCATCGACCCAGATCGGGCAATCGGGAATCTCGCCAGCTTGCTGCATCGCCCACAGGATCAGGATCACTTCTTGGGCCCGTCCCAAGGCAAAGGCGGGAATAAGTACACGTCCTCCATGTTGAATGATTTCAGCAACTGCCCGGGCCAGTCTTTTCTCTTCGGTCAACCGATTAGCATGCATGCGGTTACCATAGGTAGATTCCAAGATCAATACATTAGGGTCAAACCTAGGAAAGCTCATCCCCAGAATGGTCCTTTGATCTAAAACTGATACGTCCCCACTAACCAACACATTCCCAACCTTAGATTCTATGCCGATGAGACTAGCACCGAGAATGTGCCCCGCGGGAAAAAAGTGAACAATCCCAAGGTCCTGCGGTAAAGGAGCAGCTCGGGTTACCTCCACAGGAACTACCCTAGCAAACATACTGTTTACTAGGCCCACATCATATAGAGGGACCTCCATCTCCCGCTCTGCCTTTTGCTCCATGATCTTTAAGGCATCGGCTAGTAACACACCAATCAGCTGATGGGTCGGACGAGTACAGTAGATAGGTGCCTTGGGATAGGCTTGGTGTACTAACGGTAGAGCACCGCTGTGATCCAAATGGGCATGGGTCAGGTAAATAGCATCAACACCGCCAAGCTCATCTATCCGGGCCAGATCCGGTAGACTGTCCTGGGGAGCACCATATTCCACACCCCCACCCATGCGGATTCCCGCATCTATAAGCAGCTTGCAGTCTCCAAGATCAATATGTATACAGCTTGCACCGACCTCATTGCCTCCACCAAGTATCGCAATTCGCATCAAATTGCCTCCACTTCTATCCTACATTGCTATGCTCATATATTTCCTTCGAAACATAAGTAGACGATGTGGCTCTGGCGATCGCCTGGTAGTTTAACGAAAAGGGAACATAATCCCCTACTTTAATCGGAGTATCACTAGCTGCGCTTAGCACAAGGTGGTCACTAGAAGCACCCACAATCTGCAAGTTTTCATGCCGTGGGACCAAGCCTGCAACGTCCACATCTAACCATCCACAGGAAATAACCGCTCGGATCCCCCTTTGACTGATCCTGACTTCAATAACCTCGCCTAGTAAGGTAAAGACATCCTGGTATAGACGATTAATCGGTGTATTGCTTGGCACATGCCAACCACAAAGAATGGCCTCGCCAATCCGGAGGTCCGTAATCCCTTGGGGAATCTCACCGGCTTCCACAAGGGGTAGGGAACTGGAATTCCCGCCGGAGATGACCTTAGGATAAACACCGGTCCGAGCGTAAATAGCTTCAGCTAGATCCACTAAGGTTTGCAGCTGTCTTACCGTGGGGGCCACCCCAGATAAACAGGTGAAGTTGGCACCAATACCCCGTAGGGTAAGGCCCGGCATCCCTAAGACCATTTCGGCAACGGAATATGCATCTTGGGGCAGGATCCCTTCTCTTCCTTCGCCAAGATCGATCATCAACATCACCTGGTGCTTCTTGCCTAACCTACAGGCCACATTGGCCAGAGCTTTCAATACTACTACTTCTGTGTTAAAGCTAATATCCGCAAATCGAACAACATCCTCAACCTCACTTAGGGCTGGAATCCTCAGCAGGGCAAGGTCAACACCGCAACCAACCAACCTTTCGAGATTGCTTAACCGCGAGTCTGCTAGAACCTTGGCGCCGCCTTCAATGAACCCCCGGGCCAAAAGAGGGTCTGCACAGATCCCTTTAGTTACCCCGGTAAGGTCAATGCCTCTTCTGGAACACAGGGAGGCTACACGGAATACATTTGCCCTTAGTTTCACCGGGTCCACAACTAGACGTACGTTCACCATACCACCTACGTAGCATACTGAATTCTTAACACTTTAGTATCTATTGTCCGACAACAAATACTCTGTGTCAAGGAATGACCGTCACCATACATCCAGCAGGAAACGATTATCCCCGCCTGAGTCAATGGCATCCCTGAACCTAATTCGTAGGGTTTCTCCTCTGCGCGCTTTACCCTCCATGGTCATCCAGTATTCATTACCTCTTCAACGCCTGGCACTAGCACGTTGTCACCATAGGCGCTTACCTCTTAGAGAAATCCTAAGGCCATCCGTAGGGTAAGGAGGTTATCCCGGCCACTGGACCAAGGTTCCTGACCTGTATTAATGCAGGATACAAAATGCTCAAAGGATATAGGGAGGGACTCAAGAATATCCAGTTCCACCAAGGACAGAAGTTCATAATCACTAGGGACTCCTCGATAGATACCATAGACGCCATCGACCTTGTCAATAATCACCGTTGTTTGATCGAATTCCAATTGCCACAGACCTACCCAGGGTGCCGGGGGCAGTGTACTGATGAGACTTCCCGTATACAAGAAGGGAAAGGATAAACCACCACCCTCCATTTGGTAAGAGGCCGCGATCCCACCACCTTGTTGGTAGGGGCTACGGGCGGAATTCCATTCCATCACATGGCCAAAGACCGCTTCTGCCCCGGAAAGGGCCCGGATTAGATCGAAATGGTGAATGGCCATCTCCAGGGCCATGGGGTGTAACATTTCCCGTTGATAGGTCCTTCCCACATGATCACACCAAAAGCGACAACTAACAGCACGTAAATGTCCGAAGCTCCCCTCGGTAATGACCTTACGCAGCAACTGCATCGACTTTAGAAACCGGTAATTTTGGCTCACCATCAAGATACAGTTATTTCGGCAAGCTAGCTCTACCAGTTCTTGGGCTCCCGCCAAGGAAGTGGTAAAGGGTTTTTCCACCAACACGTGGAGCCTTTTTCCGAGGGCTTGCAGAATCACTTCCTGATGGGCCGGTGTCGCCGCTGTAACTACCACTGCTTCAACCATACCACTATCTAGTTCTGCCAATGACGAGACTACCTTAGTATCTGGAAAGTCTTTGAGCCACGTTGGCTCGTACATTGAACCAATCAACGGATCCACAAAGGCAGCCACCCGAGCAGCGTCTATCAGATCAATCCGCTCTGCCCAGGCCCGACCCATTCCCCCAGCCCCGACAATTGCTATTCTCATTCATGATCCGTCCTTTCCTCCAAGACCATGTATTCGCATCCTTTGTTTTTCAATAGGGACCCACTACTGACTCTGCTAGGTATCAAGCATCATCCGTACCTTCTTGGCAATGGCTAGTAAGTGGTGTCGGACATAGTCACACCGTATACCTAAGGCTCTACCCACATCCGCCTGAGACATGCCCTCACAATACTTTAGAGCTACCTGCCGCTCCGGGGGTGTCCACGGGAAATCAAGCTGCGCTAGGGCAAATTGTAGCATCTGGGTAAACTCATCCCGGTTGGCAGTTATATTCGTGATGCGCGCTGCTTGGGCAATGAATTCTAGGTCCCATTGGGGATCTGATTCATTGGTATCCAAAACATCTGTAGCGGCTGACTCACCGTCGGGCCAAGCATCGTCCCCAGCTAGTATTTGCAGAGCCATTTCCTTAGCACACATATATACCGGCTGCAAAAGCAAACCCAGGGGAGTATCACCACGCCAGAGGGGAAATGGACCCAGTCGTTCAAGTGATGACTCGAGCTGCTCCCCAGCATTCAATTGGCCAAGATCGCCTGGAAGAGCCCCCCCGGACCAGAAGGCATCCGGAGCAACCGGTAATGGTTCACCCTCATTGTTCTGGGATGATGCCTGCCCGGGCTGTAAGTACTCTAGAAGCTCATCCCGGGTGGCACCTCGAAACATCAAGTATTGCCAAGGATCACGATCAAACTCCTCCCCGAGTAGAAAGCACACCGCCGCAAGATGTTTACAGGGATTCTCCCAATCGGGACAGGAGCAATCTGTCTGTAGTTCCGCGCGACTAGTAGGAAACAACCAAGTTCCAGCCTCGACAAAAACCTGCTCTATTACCTCGGGTAAAGTCCCGGCCAAAAGCTGGGCCACCAGTGCAGGACTTTGGATAATCCTGTTGGCTACAGCCTGCCATTTCTTCGCGGGTAACTCGGGAACTTGCACCACACAGGTATACGGTTTCTTCCGAGAGCCCTGCACCTGGGCGGTGATGAGGCCCTTGTCAATATCGATGGAGAGCACCTGGCCACTGCGAGCATAGCGCTTACCCCGATTGAGGCGAGAGCTAGCCCCAATGGCCTTTAGCGCTGCCAGCCAACGTTTTGCCCACCAGTTACTCGCAAAGGAGCCACTTTTTGATTGGGCCTTGATTCCATCCTCGGTTGAAATAGGAGTCGATGGTGTGTAATACCAATCACTGCGCCTCACTACTAAACCACCTCACCTTTAGTCCTCGTATGCCGTCTCTTGTAGTTGAATTAGTTCCCTAAGCTCCTCGGTCGAAAGCTCCGTCAGGTGTTTTTCCCCTTGGCCCACCACCTGGGAAGCTAAGGTCTCCTTACTATCAATGAGTGCATCAATTCTCTCCTCTAGGGTCCCTACACAGATAAACTTATGCACCTGCACATTTTGCGTCTGGCCAATTCGGTAGGCCCGATCCGTAGCCTGGTTCTCAACAGCCGGGTTCCACCAGCGATCAAAGTGGAACACATGATTGGCCCGGGTTAGGGTCAACCCGGTCCCCCCCGCTCGTAGGGAAAGGATAAACACAAAGGGCGCCTGGGGTTCATTTTGGAAACGTTCCACCATAATATCCCGTTGTTCCTTAGGGACACCCCCATGGAGGAACAATACCTCACGTCCAAAGGTCTCCTCGAGATAATCAGTTAACATATGCCCCATTTGCGCGTACTGGGTGAAGACCAACGCCCGATCACCCACCGCCAGAATCTCCTCCAACATTTCCGTAAACCGGATCAGCTTTCCCGATCGACCCGGTATGCGGGATCGATCCTGGAGGAAGAGGGCTGGATGGTTGCAGATCTGCTTTAGTTTTGTCAGGGCCCCTAGAACCAGTCCCCGTCGTTTTATCTGTTCAGCCCCCTCAATTAGCTCCATCATCTCCTCGGTAACGGCTTTATACAATGAGGCCTGCTCCCGGGTGAGGGTACAGAACACCTTGGTCTCGATCTTGTCTGGTAAATCAGCGATAATGCTCTTGTCGGTCTTGACCCGCCTAAGTATGAAAGGACCGGTGATGCGCTTAAGATACTTGGCTGCTGTGGCATCCTGGTATCTTTGAATGGGAATGAGAAATTGGCGGCGGTACGTAGCCGCAGGCCCAAGCCAACCGGGATTTAAAAACTCCATGATGGACCATAGATCTCCCACGTGGTTTTCTACAGGAGTACCCGTAAGGGCCACACGGTAATCGGCCGGCAGAGAACAGGCAGCCTGAGCCTGTTTCGTCTCAGGGTTTTTGATATTCTGCGCCTCATCAAGGACCACCCCCTGCCATGGTACCTGTTTGAGCTCCTCCCTATCCCTGGATAGGAGGGAGTAACTGGTTATTACCAATGCCCGTTGCAAACACTGCTCCACAAATTCCCCGCCCTGTAATCTTTGGGGGCCGTGATGTACCAACACCGGTAACTCCGGTGTAAAACGGGCCGCCTCCCGCTGCCAATTACCCACTACAGAAGTGGGACATACCAAAAGCACTGGTCGTCTTGCCTCCGCTGCCCAATCTGCTTGGAGCAGGGCGAGCATTTGCACGGTCTTACCCAAACCCATATCATCGGCTAAGCAAGCACCAAACCCGTACTGTCGCATAAAAGCAAGCCAAGAGTACCCTCTTTTCTGGTAGGGACGGAGGGTGCCCCGGAACCCCTTAGGCTCAGGAATAACTTTGAAGGTCTCTTTACCGGTAAGCTGTCCAAGGACATCGGTGATCCACCCGCTTGTCTCGACACTTTGGAGTTCTAAGTCGCCGGATGGGGTTTCACCCTCTAGGGTAATCTTTACTAATTCCCTGGCGGTCATTCTCTGGCCCTTCTTGATTAGGGCCTGGGCGGATTCTATATCCTCTTTGTTAAGTTCGACCCATCTACCTCGTACCTTAACCAAGGGCATTTTCAGCCGGGCAAGGGCAGCCAACTCCTCCATAGATAGTCGTTCTTCTCCCAAAGCCACCTCCCAATCTACATCCACTAGCTGTTCCAGACCAAGTTGACTGGCGGAATATGTGCTAGTTGCATGGGCTCTCGCGGACAAGCGCACCTTTCCGCGGCTACCAACCCACCAGGCGGGAAGCATAACTGAAAAACCTGCTCCTTCTAACCGACTGGCTTCATGGGTGAGGAAATCATATACCCCCGCGGTACTTAACCAAAAGCCAGCAGGAGCAGGTTCGGATAAGCTAACTTCCACCAAGGGTGACATACGGGCGGCAAGACCCAAGGCAATAAGTAAGCACTCCTGTACATGCTTGGTCGTGCCTAGGACATCCGGGATATTACCTTGCCAGACATCAGTAGCCGCGATCTGTAGGCTAGGATCCAACTGGGATTGCAGTAGATAGCGGACAAACCAGGTACACCCCTCAGGCGGAACCACAACTTGCGCTGACTTCTCCTCCAGTTCCGGCTCCTCCACCCGAAAACATAACCGAAAGGGAGCGGATTCTGTCACCTTAAGCGGATGCTGCCACCGGTTAATGTCCGCTATTAGTGCATCGAGCTCCTTTACCCCACCCTTTACCGTTCCTTGAAGGGAGCATAGAGCCCTTACCCACTGTTGGTGAACATTGCGGTAATTCGTTGGCCGTTCTCCATAGGGATTGACTGTAACGGCTGCATTCCGGACCAAGTAATCTACCGTTTCCTCCACAAAGGCCAATAGCGCGATGGGACGACGGGGAGCCGGTGGGCTGGTGTTATCGTTAGATAAGGCCAAAGCCAACCCCGGCATCACCTGGGCAAGTCTTGCTAAGATTGCTTGATCAGGACCTCCCAGTACCGGAGACCAGCGGGCTTGGTAATACTTCTGTCCCTGCGTTAGATTTGGTAAGAACCGCTGTCGAGCTACTAAGGAGAGCGCGAATTTCGTCACTTGCGCCCAGAAGGATAAGGTGCAACCAGTCATCACCCGAGATACTAACATTTGCCTAGTTGCACTAGCATACAACAGTGGAAACCGGTGGGCTGAATCTAGGGGAACGGCATTAACACCAAAGGGCTGCAGGGTAATCTGCTCAGTATCTACCGCCGGGCAGGTGGCCCCTTCGGTTGCAGCAACTAATGTACTCCCAACGGTCGGCAACCAAAGCACCAATGCTTGCTGACTTTGGTGTTTAAGACCTACTTTACTCAGAACACTTCGCAACTGTTGCGTTTTGAGTCCATAATGGGGCAAAGAACCACCTTCCTGTGTGGGATCTTTACCCAGTTCCTCACCCCAGACCCAGAATGTACGATCACACCAAGCTCCGTGTAACTTAATCAAGCTAATCCTCCTACCGAGGTAATCTCGCAGACTGACTCCTTATACATTATTTGGCTAAATCTAGCATAAATATGCCAAGTTCATAGGTAAAACGGATTAACTGCTCGTGCATGCCATCAGGAAGCCCATTGGTGAAATTGTGGATCTCATAGGTAAAGTCACCTTGGTAGTCGATCTCTTTTAATGTCCTCATAATCGGTTCCCAAACAATGGTCCCAAAATAGGGAGCAATATGATCGTCCTTTTCACCCCGGTTATCCGCGATATGCAACGCCTTCAGCTTCTTGCCAATGGTCCTTAGAGCTTCACATTGGTTGATCCCAGCTAGATGGGCATGACCAGTGTCCCAGCAAATACCGAACATGGGATCATCGAGGACATCTAGAAGTTCTAGCAATTCCTCTGTGGAGCTAGCGTATCTACGCCCATTCCTTCGTTCAATCATATTCTCAATGGCAATATGCACATTATGTTGTGCTGCCAAATCCCCATATTTCCTAAAAGCCTTAACGTTTTTGGCCAAGGACAGATCGTGGGAATACCAAATATCATCATCCACAGAACCGGGATGAATGACTAACCATTTTGCACCGACGATACCTGCTCCAATAATTGATCGTCGCATGAGTTCCTCATGCCAAGCTTCTTCTTCATCGGATAGATTCCGCCAATCGTAGAAATGGGCATGGGCTTGGGAAAACTCGACGCCGTAGGAATCGGCCAACTCCCTTTGCCTCTTCGTCCAATCCTGCCAATCGGGTTGGGTCATGGGAAGTGTTCCCCTGGAGTAGGTGGCAAAGTTCATATCTAGCACCTTGTATCCTGCTTTTACACAGGCGGTGATACTCTCCTCACAACTGTAGAACACGTCTTTTCCCCATAGAACTTTCTCATGAATGCAAGTTGAGGTGGATAGTCGCATCTTGTACATCTCCCCAGATTATAATTGTAATGAAAGCACGGTGAGCGGCACTTCTATGAATCTAAGAATAACAATAGAGTATTGGAAGCTCAAGTTGCCCTATTGCGATCTCTTAACCTCTAGTTTACTCGATCTGTTGAAGATATTCAAAAAGGGGTATTGCATCATCAGGCAAGATGTGATACATTAATCGTGATAGATTTCACAAGTGCTGACCTTCCGGTGGCTACTAGGGGGAAGGCACATTTATAACGAACCCTAAGACAAGGTCATCTAAGTTGAGGGGCAATCGACATCATGGGTAGATTCACGCTTTGGTAAGATGTCTTTTGTGATCTTGTCAAAGCGTTTTTTTATTTGCAGAGGAGGTAGCTTAATGGAACAGGGAATTGGCGTTTTAGGAATTGTAATTAGCAATCGGACCGAAGCTGCAGAGCGGGTCAATGAACTACTCAGTCAGTACGGTGAAATGATCGTCGGCCGCATGGGGATCCCCTACCGGGAAGAAGGAATCTGCGTGATTTCCTTGATCATTGATGGATCTACCGATGAGATCGGCGCCCTAAGTGGAAAGCTGGGGACAATTCCGGGCGTTAAGGTCAAGACTGGTCTGATCACAAAAAAGAGTTAGGGGAAGGGGATCCATGGTACAAACACTGATCGGGTTACTCCATGCAAAGGGTACCGCCCAAGAACAGCTCTGGGACAGGGCAGATGGCGTACGACGGGATACCGTAGGCAATGGGGTCCATCTGCGGGGGATTATTGAGTTCTCTAACCATTGCATCAGAAACTGCCTGTACTGTGGACTACGTCGGGGTAATACCAAGCTTAAACGGTATCGGATTCCCCCAGAGGAAATCTTGCTCGCGGCTAAACAGGGTACCGAGGTAGGATACAAGACCATCGTGCTTCAGTCCGGTGAAGATCCCTGGTACGATGCAAGGAACATTGGTCTTCTGGTGAGGGAAATTAAGAAACTCGATGTGGCAGTGACTCTTTCCATCGGAGAGCGACCAGAAGAGGAACTGGCCCTTTTCCGCCAAGAAGGAGCAGACCGCTACCTGTTGAAGCACGAGACTATCGATCAAGCGCTGTATAGCCGGCTGCATCCGGGAGCAAGTTACAAGGCTAGGATCCAGATGCTAAACACCTTAGGAAAGCTTGGGTATCAGGTGGGTACAGGGATCATGGTCGGTCTGCCTGGCCAAAGGCCAGAAACGATCGCCGAGGATATTTTATTCATGCAAAAGATCAATGCGGATATGGTGGGTATTGGTGTTTTTATCCCCCACCCAGATACACCCTTAGCCAATGCTGCTGCGGGGTCCGCCGATGAGACCCTGAATGTCCTGGCGCTAACACGACTGTTTTTGCCCTATGCCCATCTTCCGGCGACAACTGCCTTGGCCACCTTAGACCCCTACGGTCGACAGAAAGCCCTCCGGGCCGGAGCCAATGTAGTCATGCCAAACATTACGCCGGTAAAGTATCGTAAGCAATATGAGATCTATCCAGGAAAAGCGGAAACAAGCGATGAATCGTGCACTCTATTTCGAGGGCGCATTGAACAGATGATCCTTGGCTTAGGTAGGACAGTAGCCCTAGATCAAGGACATAGTTGTTGCTACAACAAAGTATGAGGAGTGGAGAAAAGTGCCTAACTTACACTGTAATACAGAGTTCATTGACGATAAACAGATTTGGAAACTTATTGACAACGCAAAGGAAAAGCCCGTAGACTCCAGCGTAATCCTTGGGGCCATTAAAGATGTCGAAAACGGCGGCACCTTAAGTATAGATATGGTCGCCAACATTTTGGAGTGCTCCGATCCCGCGGTGGAGGAGGCCCTCTTTGCAGCCAGCAAAACCGTAAAAAAAGGCATCTATGGCAATCGAATCGTTCTATTCGCTCCTTTGTATATCAGTAACTACTGCGTAAACAGTTGCAGTTACTGTGGGTATAACTGCCGAAACAACTTAGCGCGAAAACGCCTTACCATGGAAGAAATCGCCCAGGAAGTAAGAATCCTTGAGGATATGGGTCATAAACGCCTAGCTATAGAAGCCGGGGAGGATCCAACATACTGCCCCATCGAGTATATTTTGGATGCCATCGATACGATCTATCATACGGCAAGGAGCAACGGGGTAATTCGACGGGTGAACGTGAATATCGCGGCGACTACCGTTGATGAGTACAAACTGTTGAAGAAGGCGGGCATTGGCACATACGTGTTGTTTCAGGAGACCTATCATCGGGATACGTACAGACGGGTACACCCTAGGGGCCCCAAACACGATTACGACTGGCATTTGCTAGCCATGGATCGGGCGATGCGCGGTGGTATTGATGATGTAGGCTTGGGAGTGTTGTTCGGCTTGTATGATTACCGCTACGAGCTGTTGGCCATGCTTCACCATGCCTATCATCTGGAGGATGCGTTCGGTGTTGGGCCCCATACAGTGTCCGTACCCCGTCTGAAGGCTGCATCCGGAGTAAGTCTTGCTGAGTATCCCTACCTTGTATCAGACCACCAACTGAAAAAAGTAGTGGCATTACTCCGGCTCGCTCTTCCCTACACGGGCATTATTATCTCCACTAGGGAAACGCCCCAGTTACGGGGGGAATTACTAGAACTCGGCATATCCCAAGTATCCGGAGGTTCCCGTACCGATGTAGGAGGATACCAACAAGGGCATGAAGACACCGCTCAGTTTGAGCTAGGAGATCATCGCACTCTAGATGAAGTCATTTTCGATCTCCTTCAGAGGGGTTACTTGCCTAGTTTCTGCACCGCTTGCTACAGACAGGGACGAACCGGAGACCGGTTCATGCAACTGGCAAAGACCGGTCAGATCCAGAACGTATGCCATCCCAACGCCCTATGCACTTTGCAGGAATACCTTAGTGACTATGCCTCCCCTGCCACAAAAGAGTTGGGAACCAAGTTCATTGAAAAAGAGCTGGCCCAGCTTACTAATCTCCGGCTTCGCCACAGGATACAAGATTGCCTTGTGAGTATTGAACAAGGTCAAAGGGACATTTACTGGTAAGGGGGATGAATATGCAGGATACGCCAAGGGGAAATCGACCCCATATTGTGTTTGTTGGGCCGGGTAATGTTGGTAAATCCAGTCTAATTAACGCCATTGCCGATCAGGAGGTATCCCTTGTTTCAGAGATCCTGGGCACCACCACCGATCCCGTCTCCAAGGCCATGGAGCTACCTCCCCTTGGACCAGTGTTGTTAGTCGATACCGCTGGACTTGATGATGAGGGAGCCCTTGGGGAAAAACGCATCAAGCGCACCAAAGAGGTGTTGGAAAAGGCAGATCTAGCTGTGGTTATTACTGATAATCCTAAAAGCCGGAACCAGGGACTGATTAAGCTTCTCGAGGAGCAAAACACACCATATATCGAGGTTCTAAACAAAGGTGATCTGTTCGTAAAAAAACCACTACCTGAGGATCTGATTGTTGTTAGTGCAAAAACAAAAGCAGGTATTGAAACGCTTAAAGACGCAATCGTCCACAAGGTCCCAAAAGAACCGCGTACCACAACCATTGTGGGCGACTTGCTAAACGCCGGTGATCTAGTCCTCTTAGTAGTCCCGCTGGACCAACAGGCGCCTAAGGGACGACTAATCCTACCCCAAGTGCAGACCATTCGGGATCTTTTAGATCATAACTGTCAAGCACTAATTGTTAAGGACTCAGAACTCGCCCCCACCTTAAACAAACTGAAGGAAGCGCCCCAGTTGGTGATCACCGACTCACAGATCTTTCGCGAGGTGGCAAAGGATCTCAGTCCGAATACACCTCTCACTTCCTTTTCCATTTTGTTCGCTCGGTACAAAGGGGATCTCCAACTGTTGGCAAAGGGAGCGTCGGTTATCGATGAACTGGCCCCAGGGGATCGGGTCTTGATCTGTGAAGCCTGTACCCACCGGCCCCTAGAAGAAGACATCGGCCGGGTGAAGATCCCTGCCCTTCTACAAGAACGGGCTGGGGGCAAACTTGAGCTAACTTGGTCTGTGGGTGAAGATTTTCCCGAGGATTTGTCCCAGTTCAAACTGGCTGTACACTGTGGGGGATGCATGATCACAAGAAAAACCATGCTCCAGAGAATCTACCGTTTGCATAATGCGGGGGTTCCAGTGGTTAACTATGGAGTCTTGCTCGCCTACTTCAGTGGAATCATGCCCCGGGCCTTGGAACCAGTACTGAAGAATGCTTCTCATTTTCCCTCCTAAACGGGGAAAATGAGAAGACCTTCGCTCTTTCTAGGGTAAGGCTATACCAGTAACGTCCTCCATTCCCATTTCCTCATCTAATGATCTAAGGAATGTATCCACCTTGTTTGCGGTTTGCCGAAGGAGTCCGTCAAACCGAGGCTCAAGCAGACTTGAGGGAAAAATCGCATTCTCGCAGCAAATACCCTCAAGGGCTAGCAATCTCTTCTTCCAAAGGACAGAGCATAGGGGCAACTTAGCGCAGGTGTTTAGTTGGTTAATTTGGTTAACCATATCCACCATGCGGGGGAAAATGGTCTTATCATGACGAAAGGCCCAGAGCGCAGACCACAACCGCGGAAATACATTGGCCATAGATGGTACCACGCCCTCGGCCCCAAGGCTAACGGCTTCATTAATGACCTCTTCGCTTCCGGCTAAGAAACTGGCAATCCGACCGTCCCCTCCTAGGGCCTGGAGATACTCCTTCATTAAGGTCGGATCCCCACCACTATCCTTCATGCCCGCTACCCGAGCACCCAAGGCGCCGATCACATCCGGAGGAATGATCTGTCCCACATTGCCCGGAATATTGTAAAGGACTACCGGTAGATCAGTGGCCTCGATCACAGCGGTAAACCACCGTTTTGCCTCCTCGGGGGACAATGAGTAGTAGTACGGCAGACTAATTACACAGGCATCAACACCTGACTTCTCCGCGGAACGGATATGGCCCACTACCGCATCTAATGAAGTATCGGAGACGCCTGCGTACACCTGAGCCCTACCTTGACAGTACTCGGTAGTAAGCCTAAACAATTCATGACGGGAAGCATCCGCAAGTCGCGCAAATTCCCCAGTTGTTCCCGCCGGGAAGATACCCCGGATTCCCCCTTTAATCAGATGATTAACGAGTCGCCGAAGTCCCTCTCGATCAACTTGTCCGTGTTCATTTACAGGTGTGATGATGGGAACAACTACGCCTTCTGGTTTCATACAACTTCCACCTTTACCATGTAGTATTAACAAAAGTAGCCTGACTTCGCGATGTGTTTACTGTTGCGGAACGTCGTTACGCATATATGAAAGTTTCGCCAGATAAGTGATTTATCCTTCTTCCTATCCATGGAAAGGACTAAGATGTGCTGAAAACCAGAGAACATCCCAGGAATTAACTGTACAGTACAGGCCAAAGTATGAGTAAGAAGTTTACGGGTCTTGCTAGGTGTTCTTAGTAAGAGAGATACGCGGATCCCTAGTGATGAGGTAGAGGTAAAAGAAGGGAACGAGAGGCTCGATCTCCAAGTAGGAGAT
>Ga0172382_10000582_pt1 | contig 68637 bp, 59 predicted proteins | sample Leawel138RmetaG_FD_122245 | JGI IMG/M metagenome (GOLD analysis project Ga0172382, IMG submission 122245) | Leachate microbial communities from a municipal landfill in Southern Ontario, Canada - Leachate well 138R metaG | ecosystem: Engineered > Solid waste > Landfill > Unclassified | place...
CACCGGCTTCAACAGCGTGCTGATCACCAACCCGCGGGACCTGGACGGCATGATCGCCGACATGCAGCGGCACTCCATCACCCTGTTCACCGGCATCAACTCGCTGTTCGTCTCGCTGATGGCCCACCCGCAGTTCGACAGCATCGACTTCAGTCGCCTGAAGTGGGTCAACTCCGGCGGTGCGCCATTGAACCTCTCGGTGGCCCAGCGCTGGTTCGAGCGTACCGGCAGCGTCGTGCGGGAGGGCTTCGGCATGACCGAGACCTCACCCGTGGTGGTCGCGTCCACCGGCAACACTCCTTATAAGGAAGGTTTCATCGGCCAGGCGGTGATCGACACCGAAATGAAGATCGTCGATGACCAGGGCCAGGAGCTGCCTGCCGGCGAGCCGGGTGAGCTGCTGATCCGTGGCCCGCAGGTCATGCAGGGCTACTGGCAGCGTCCCGAAGCCACCGCGGAAACCTTCACCGAGGATGGCTGGCTGAAGACCGGTGACATCGGCGTGATCGACGAGGATGGATTCCTCAAGCTGGTCGACCGCAAGAAGGACATGATTCTGGTGTCCGGCTTCAACGTCTATCCCAATGATGTGGAAGATGCGGTGATGCGTCACCGGGGCATTCGCGAGTGTGTGGCCGTGGGCGTGCCGGACGAGCGCAAGGGCGAGGCGATCAAGCTGTTCGTCAGCCTGCATGATCAGAACCTGACCGAAGCCGACATCATCGCCCATTGCCGGGAACAGTTGACCGGCTACAAGGTGCCGAGCTACATCGAGATCCGCGACGACCTGCCCAAGTCCACCGTCGGCAAGCTGCTGCGTCGGGTGCTGCGTGACGAAGCCAGGGCGCAGGTACAGCCATGAGCGCTCTGTCGCTGAAGATTGCCGATGGCATTGCCGAAATCGCCCTGGATGACGGCAAGGTCAATGCGCTGTCCGAGCAGATGCTGAATGATCTGCTGGCGGCGATCGCCGAGGCGGCGAGGGCGGATGCCGCCTTGTTGATCTATGGCCGGGCAGGCTGCTTCAGTGGTGGCTATGATCGCAAGCTGATCGCCGCCGGTGGTCCGGCCTGCGACGCCATGCGCGCAGCCGGCGACCGGTTGACCCTGGCATTGCTGGACTATCCGGCACCGGTGGTGATGGCCAGCACCGGACATGCGATGGCCAAGGCGGCTTTCATGTTGCTGCTGGCCGACTACCGCATCGGTGCGGCGGGTGCGTTCAACATCGGCCTGAACGAAGTGGCCATCGGCATGACCATGCCCGATGCCGCCATGCCCCAGGCGCGGGCGGGACTGGCGCCGCAATGGCTCAATCGCTGCGCCCTGCAGGCGCAGATCCTCGATCCGCAGCAGGCGCTGGAGGCTGGCTTCTATGATGAGCTGGTGACCGGTGGCGAACTGCTGGAGCGTGCCCGGGACAAGACCCGGCAACTGGCGGCACTGGACCGCAAGGCCTACCGGGAAACCCGGCAACTGCTGAATGCGCCGTTGCGCACGGAAGTGGTCGCGGCATTGGCGAACCAGAGCAACTGAGTATGCATGGGGGCGCATATCGGGATTATGCTGCTCCCCTGAATGGGGGATTAACAATTCCGCGAATAATGTGGTAGCCGAGCTTGTGCATGGTGGCGAATCGACAATACTGATTCTGGGCTATATCGCCCGAACAGCCCCACCCGGGTTGCAGTGGCCCGGATGAGGCGGGAAACAACAATAAAAAAGGATGATTCCCATGCAAACCAGGCTGATCAGCGCGCTGGCTGTCGGTTCGTTTCTCCTGACCGGATGTCTCAGTGGTGGCGGAGGCTCTTCGAGCCGGCCATCGACCCCCTCACCCGATGTCACCATTACCTATACCTCCCACGGCGTACCGCATATCCAGGCGTCGGATTACCGTGGGCTCGGCTATGGCGTGGCCCATGCCCATGCCGAAGACAACCTCTGCACCCTGGCCGAACAGATCCTGAAAATGCAGGGTAACAAGTCCCGCTATTTCGGCCCCGGTGAGAATATGGCCAACCTGCTGTCGGATGTGGCCTACAAGGCACTCGACTTCGAGGCGCGGGCCGACGCGCTGTACGACAGAATGTCGGACAATTCGCAGCAACTGATCGAAGGCTACGTCGAGGGCTACAACGCGGCGCTGGGCGCCTATAACAGTCCCCAGGACTATCCTTCCCCGTGCCGGGGCGCCGACTGGGTACAACCGATCACGCCCACCATCCTGGCAGCCTATCACCTGGATCTGGCGACGCTCGCCAGTACCCGCAACTTCCTGGCCGCCATGGCCATTGCCCAGCCGCCGAGCACTGTCGTCATGCAGGGCGAGCAGGCCGATACGCTGCTGGCCCAGCAGCAGAGCCCGCGCCCCTTGCGCAGCGCCTATCCGCTGACCGTCCAGCTGGATGCGGAGAAGGTCCTCACCAACGAAGGCATCGGCAGCAACGGCTGGGCACTGGACTCGCAGCGGGTCAATGACGCCAACAGCCTGCTGCTGGGCAACCCGCACTTTCCCTGGGATGGCGAGCTGCGTTTCTTCGAGGCGCACCTGAAGATCCCCGGTGAGCTGGAGGTGCATGGCGCCAACATGCTCGGCCTGCCGGTGATCACCATGGGCTTCAACAAGGATATCGGCTGGACCCATACCGTATCCCAGGCCAAGCGCTTCACCCTGTATCAGTTGGCGCTCGATCCGTCCGATCCGCTGCGTTACTACTATGATGGCGAGTTGCTTGATATCGAATCGAAGACCGTGACCATCGACGTGCAACTGCCTGATGGCCCGGTCGTTCCCCACTCCCACGAACTGTACTTCAGTCATTACGGGCCGATGGTCGATCTGTCCAGCCTGAGCCCCGCCCTGGGCTGGACCGGCGCGACAGCCATCACCTACCGCGACGTCAATATCGACAACAACCGGGGAATGGACCAGTGGCTGGCGATGGGGCTGGCGACCAGTACCCAGGAGGTGATGGACAGTTTCGCCGCCCACCAGGGGCTGCCCTGGGTCAACACCATGATGATCGACAAGGAAGGCAACGCCTCCTATATCGACGCCTCGGTGACGCCGCTGTTGTCACCGCAGGCCGAGGGTTACTGGCGCTATGCAATGAGTTTGCCGGAGCTGGCCGGCCTGTGGCAGGACGGAGCCGGCCAGATCCTGCTGCCGGGCCATGAGTCGCAGTATGCATGGGTCAGCCACCCTGATGCCGTGGTACCGGGCATAGTGCCGTTCAGCCAGGCGCCCCGTCAGACTCGAACCGACTATGTCTACAACGCCAACAGCAGTCATTGGCTGTCCAACCTGGACGCGCCGCTGGAGAACCACAGCATCATCTACGGGCCGGAAAGAACCGTTCGCAGCCCGCGCACCCGCTACAACGCGCAGATGATCAGCGACCCCTACGCCTTCGGCCTGACCCAGGCCGATCAGCGCTTCGACATGGATTCGCTCAAGGCGGTACTGGACATGAATGGTTCGTTGTTCAGTGGCAGTTTCCGCAACGAGCTGGTCCAGCGTTGCACCCAGCATCCGCAGATCATCGTCGAGGGCCAGAACCTGGATGTCAGCGAGGCCTGTGGGGTACTCGAGCGCTGGGATGGACTGTACAACCTGGACAGCCGGGGCGCGCACCTGATGCGTGAATACCTGCAGGACTTCCGGGTGCCCCTGCACCGCGACCTGAGCGATGACCTGTTCGCCGTGCCCTTCGATGCGACTGCGGCGGCCTTCACCCCGGGCGGGTTGACCCAGACGATGGCGCCGGAAGACCTGCTCAAACCGCTGTACGATGCCGCCGAGCGACTCAGGGCCGAAGGGATTGCGCTGGATGCGCCGCTGGGCAGCATCCAATACGTGCTCAAGTCGCCAGAGCACAAGATACCGGTGCATGGCGGGCAATCCTTCGAGGGGCTGTTCAACATGATCAGCCAGGGCTCACGCTCGACCTCCGACCTGGCCACCATCCTGGTCGGTGAGCCGGTGCCCGACAGCGCCAGCCTGTCCCGTCTTGACGAAGGCAACGGCGAGCAAAGTGCCTATCGCATCACCTATGGCTCCAGCTTCGTGCTGGCATTGGCCTATACCGATGAAGGGCCGCAGGCGCAGATGTACCTGAGCTACAGTCAGGCGCATGACCCCGAGTCGGCGTTCTTCGCCGACCAGACCGTGATGTTCAGCCACAAGGAGTGGCGCGACATGGCGCTGACCGAGGCCGATATCGCCGCGGACACGGTGCGTGTCGTCGAGTTGAGTCTGCCGTAGAGCATTTCCGGCCGGCCCTGTTCTGGGCCGGCCGGCATCCTGCCCAGCGCTGCTTGCCAGCGCTCATTCCTTGAAATAGACGATCTGCGTGGTGCTCAGCAGCAGTTGCCCGTCCCTCGACCACAGATGGGCACTCTGATCGAAGTAATTATTGCGGGTCTGGTTGGCAACGGCCTCGGCCAGCAGATAATCATCACCGATCTGCGCCAGTTGCGTACTGTCGGTATGGAAATACATGGTCAGCGACACCGTGCCGGCGGGGACGAACTGTTGGCGACGGGTGAACAGGCGAGGAAAGAAGCTGTCGCCGATGGCGGCCAGTCCAGGGAAGTCCAGTGCCCGGCGCGGATGGTCGCGAATCCACAGCAGGCTGCGTGAACTGCTGGATTCATAGGGCCGGGCCGGATCATAGCCACCGGTCACGAAGCGAAAATCGTAATTGCTGATCCAGCCGCGCCGGCCCTCGGTTGGCAGCCGTTCCAGAGTGTCCGGTGCGGGTGCAGAGGGGGCCGCAAGCTCCTGCTCGGACCAGGTTTCCCGGCGAACGGCACAGAATACCGTGGCGGTGGTAGCAACCGTGCCGTTCTGGCGCAGCAGCAGATTCCAGTGCTGAGTGGAGCGGTTGGTGCGTACTGGCACGGCTTCAATGATGAATTCGCCCGTCTCGATCGGCCCAGCGAAATTCACCGTCAATGATACCGGCTCACCGATACGTTCGGGGTGCTGCATGACGGCGTTGAGTAGTGTTGCCGCGGTGATGCCGCCGAACGGGCCGACCATGTTGGCGTAGGGTTCGGAGGTATGGCCACTGAACTGGTTGGGTTCGGTTGGAGCCAGCAGGACTGCCTGGTCGAAGGCATGGGACGATAGGTTTACTTCAGTCATGGATAGGCCTTGTCACGGATTCAGGTCAACTGCTCCGGCAGCCGGAGCAGCTTTTGCAGCGGGTTACAGTTTCACATTCATGGTGATGCGGGCAGTGAATACCTGTTGTTCCTGTTCATCGAAGATTGCCACAGTGACCACCTTGTCGCCAGCGGTGCTCCAATCGACGTCGCCGTCATCAGCAACGGCACGCACCGAGGTTTTTGCCTTGGCCAGATACTCCACTGTCATGCCTTTGGGAATCCAGCGTGCACCGGCCGGGATCGAAGCATCGGTCATCAAGCCGGCGGTCAGCTCGGCGGCATTGCACAGGGCGATGGCATGCACAGTGCCCAGGTGATTGGTGATCTCGCGGCGAAACGGCACAGTTGCTTCGGCATAGCCAGGCCGCAAGGCGATGACCAGCGGATTGATGGTGCTGAAATAGGGCGCCATCTGGCAGGTCATGGCGCTGAATTTTTCCGAGCCGAAACTGTTGAAGGCGTTCAATGCATTGCTCATGGTTCCTCCTGGACAATGTAAACAGAATTGTTTTCTGCAAAAGAACATTATTCTGTTATTCTCGATCCGTCAACCATACCGGTCCTGCGTGCGGTGCTTTACCATCAACGGCCTATAGCGCAGCGATACGATTGCGCCGCATCGTCCATCCACCTTGGGAGCAAGCCAGCATCCATGAGCAACACCAGCATTCTGGAACGCAGATTTCCCGGCAGACGGGCACAACTCAAGCGCGACATCCTGTTGCAGGCGCTGCAGTGCTTCAATACGCACGGCCTGGAGGCGACCACCATCGACATGATCAAGGCGCGGTGCGATACCAGCGTGGGGGCTATCTATCATCATTTTGGCAACAAGGATGGCCTGGTGGCGGCCCTGTTTCTTGCTGCGCTGGAAGATCAGCAGCAATTGATGCAGCAGTACCTTGAACAAGCGGACAGCTTGCGCGAGGGCATTGCTGCGCTGGTATACAGCTATGTCGATTGGGTGGAGGCGCAGCCAGACTGGGCGCGTTTTCAGTATCAGGCCCACTCGTCAGTGAGCAAGGGACCGCATGGGGCGGAGTTGGCTCGCCGCAATGCCGAGCGTGGCAAACAGGTGGCGCAGTGGCTGGAACAGCGCGAGCAGGGTGCCGCGTTGCGGGGCTGGCCGGCCGAACTCAGGGCGTCACTGATCATCGGTCAGTCGGAGAATTATTGCCGGTCATGGCTATCTGGCAGAGCAGGTACGCCGCCCACTGCCTATCGGGAGCTGCTGGCAGAGGCGGCCTGGCGCTCGGTAAGCGGTTGAGCGGGCACCTGGCGGATGCTCGCTGCAGCGGGGTTCAGCCGCGCTGGTAGGTACCGATCAGACGGTTCATCGCCAGGGTATGCGGCTCCACCTTGGCCAACAGCTGCCACATATCCAGCCCTTGCTCCAGGTTCGCTTCGCAATCGAGCGCCAGAATCCAGAAGTAGTACTTGTGTTGACCGTGACCCTCGGGCGGCATGGGGCCGCCGTAGCCGGCCTTGCCGAAGTTGGTCGGGCCGTCGGTGTGCTGTTTGCAGCCCTCGGGCAGCGAGGTGACATCGGCGGGAATGTTGTAGTGTACCCAGTGCACGAAGCCGTAGGTGCCGTTGGCCGAGACCAGCGGTGCATCCGGATCGTGGCAGATCACCGCGAAACTTTTGGTGCCAGCAGGCGCATTGCTCCAGCTCAGCGCCGGGGAGACATCCTCACCCTCGCCGGTGTGCCGGGTGGGAATCGCGCCGTCGGCCGTGAAAGCGCTGCTGGTCAGTTGCAGATCGAGATTCAATGCAAAACCCATGGTGTTCTCCTTGTTGGCATGAAGAGGGAAGGTGCGTCAGCGGATCAGCGTGCTCAATAGCCACAGCCCGAGCAGCAGCCAGATGATGCCGCCGATGAAGCGTTTCCTGATAAAGGCGCTGACCCCAAGATAGATGAGAAACAGCCCGAGCACGACAAAGGCGATGCTGAGGATGCTGCTGTCGATACCCAGCGCCCGGGAAAAGCCATTGACGAAGGCGGTGCTGGCGCCACTGAGCATATCGAACACCCAGGCCAGGCCATCGACGATCAGCCTGACCAGGGTGCCGAAGGCCTGGCCCAGCCATTCAAAAGGATTGGTACTCACATGCATCGGAAAGCGTCCGGTTGGATGGGATCGATACCATAGCAGAGATGTGGGCAAGGCCAGAAGTTCCAGTGCCCGGGTTCGATCATGTGGGGGGTGGGTAGAGTTTGTTCCCCCTCTCCCCGGCCCTCTCCCGCAAGGGGAGAGGGAGAAAAACAGCGTCTCCGGCTACAGAGTGCCAGCCAGTAGGTTCTGCATTTGTACAACCGGAACATGGGTACCCATGTCATGGGTCTGATCTGTTACCCATGTTGCCGGCTTGCACAGACCGAGCCCCTCTCCCCTCGCGGGAGAGGGGTTGGGGAGAGGGGGAAAACCCTCACACCCGCTCGATCACCGCCGCCACACCCTGGCCCAGACCGATACACAGACTGACCAGCGCATAGCGCTTGCCAGTACGCTCCAGCTGGCGCAGCGCGGTCAGCGTCAGACGGGCGCCGGAGGCGCCCAGCGGGTGGCCGACGGCGATGGCGCCGCCGTTGGGGTTCAGGCGCGGGTCATCGAAGGCGATGCCCAGCTCCCTGGCGCAACCCAGCACCTGGGAGGCGAAGGCCTCGTTGATCTCGATCACATCCATGTCATCCAGGCTCAGGCCGGCACGGGCCAGGGCTTTCTTGCAGGCCTCCACCGGACCCAGGCCCATGACCCGTGGCGCGACGCCGGACACGGCACCGGCAAGGATACGGGCGCGTGGCTTGATGCCGTACTTCTGGCCAATCGCTTCGTTGCCGATGATCAGCGCCGCGGCGCCATCATTGACCCCGGAGGCATTACCGGCGGTAACCACGCCGTCAGCGGACAGCGGGCGCAGGCCGGACAGTGCCGCCATGTCGCTGCTCGGGCGCGGATGCTCGTCCTGATCGACCACCTTGTTCGGCTTCTTGCGGCCCTGGGGTACTTCGATCGGCAGGATTTCTTCGGAGAAGAATCCCGCGGCGCGGGCTTGTTCGTACAGCGCCTGGCTGCGAGCGGCATAGGTGTCCGCTTCTTCGCGGGTAATACCCAGCTCCGCGGCGACGTTGTCGGCGGTCTGCGGCATGGTGTCAGCACCGAATTCGGCTTCCACCCTGGGGTTGGGGAAGCGTGCGCCGATGGTGCTGTCGAAGGCGCGGAACTCGCGGGCGTAGGGGCTTTCGCTCTTGGCGATGACGAAGGGCGCCCGGCTCATGCTTTCCACGCCGCCAGCGACGAACAGTTCGCCTTCACCGGCCTTGACCGCGCGGGCGGCATCCAGAATGGCCGCCAGTCCGGAACCGCACAGGCGGTTGACCGTGACGCCGGCGACTTCCTGCGGCAAACCGGACAGCAGACCTGCGTGGCGCGCGACGTTGCGTGCGTCCTCACCCGCCTGGTTGGTGTTGCCGATGACCACATCTTCATAGTCAGTGCCGACAAAGGGGTTGCGCGCCACCACGGCACGGATCACATCGGCCAGCAGGTCATCGGGACGCACGCTGGCCAGCGCACCGGCATGGCGGCCGAAGGGGGAACGCAAACCGTCATAGATATAGGCAGTCATGGGATTACTCCTGGGAATCGGGGGTGGTCAGCGGCAGGTCCAGCTGTACGCGGCGCCGCAGCCAGGGGCTGGGACGATAGCGCGGCTCGCCATAGCTGGCCTGCATGTTGTTCAGAACAGTGAAAATAGCCTGCTTGCCATAGTGCTCACCGAAGGCCAGCGGGCCCTTCGGGTAACCCAGCGCGAGCTGGATGGCGCGGTCCAGGGTTTCCGGCGTGGCGATACCTTTCTGGGCGATGTCACAGCCCAGGTTGACCACACTGGCGATCAGTCGCTGGATGACGAAACCGGGGGAGTCGTTGATCACTTCCACCGGTACACCATCGGCAGCCAGTGCCTGACGGGCCTGGGCCACGACATGGCTGTCGGCGGCGGGCTGGCGCATCAGCGTGCGGCGTTTGTCCCAGTTGGCGAAGCTGTCCAGCGCCAGGGTGCGGCTTGCGGGCAGACCCAGGCGGGTCAGCGCGGCCGTGCAGTCTTCACCCTGCGGAGTAATCAGGCAGATGGCCTCGGCGGAGGGGTGCTCGCTGGTTTCCAGCGTGGCGCCGGCGGCACTCAGCACATCGGCTACCTGACCGCGCAAGGCCTGATCATCGCTCTGCAGCCAGAAGGGCTGGTTGAGCAGCACGGTTTCCACTGCTGGCTCGGGCTGCTCGATCTTCTGACCTTCCTCATAGCGATAGAAGCCCTGGCCGGTCTTGCGGCCGAGCAGGCCGGCGGCGACCCGCTGGGCAGCGATGAACGACGGGGTATAGCGCGGGTCATGATAGAACTGCTCGTACACCGACTCCATCACCGCATGGGAGACGTCCAGCCCGGTCAGATCGAACAGCTCGAACGGCCCCATGCGAAAGCCCGGGCCGTCACGCAGGATGCGGTCGATCTGCTGCGCGCTGGCCACGCCCTCGCTGAGCATGCGCAGCGCTTCGGTGCCGAAGGCACGGCCGGCATGGTTGACCAGGAAGCCGGGGGTGTCGGGGGTGATGGCCGGGAAGTGGCCGGCCTTGTCCGCCAGCTTCACCAGGCCGTCGATGTAGCGCTCCTCGGTACGTGAACCGCGTACCACTTCGACGATCTTCATCAACGGCACGGGGTTGAAGAAGTGAAAGCCCGCGACCCGTTCCGGACGGCTGCAACCGGCGGCGATGCGGGTAACCGACAGCGAGGACGTATTGGTGGCCAGCAGGCAATCTTCGCTGACGATGGCTTCCAGGTCGGCGAACAGCTTCTGCTTGACCTCGAGAATCTCGACGATGGCCTCGATGACCAGGTCGCAGTCCTTGAGCTGCTGCAGTTCGGCCGCCGGCTGCATACGGGCATTGATGGCCTCGAACTCCGCCTCGCTCAATTTGCCCTTGGCCAGCTGGCGTTGCAGCAGGTTGCGGTTAAAAGCCAGAGCGTCCTCGATGGCTTCGGCACGGGTATCGAACAGCAAGACCTGCTGGCCGCTGCTGGCGAACAGTTGGGCGATACCCCGGCCCATTGCGCCGGCGCCGATGACTCCAATCCGATTGAACATATACAGACCCCTTTGCTACCATGTTCCGCCATGCGAAATGGTATTTCAATTTAAAGTGGGACGAGATTAAATCCTGCGGGCCATCAGTGCAAGCCAGCCCTGTTTATGGTGGCCCATCAGTCAATATTAACTCTGCTTACGCTCAGCCTGGCCCATGGCATACTGCCGGCCCGTCGACAAGAGCCCTAGAGAACAGCATCTATGAGTGAAGATCGTAATCTGGCCGTACAACGCACGGTAACCGGTTTTTTTCAGGATATCGGGGGTGAGCTGCTGGAGTTCGGGCCTGGCCGTGCCGTAATCGGCCTGACCCTGGGGCCTCGCCACCTGAACAATGCCAGCAACCTCCATGGTGGCGTTACCGCGACCCTGCTGGATGTAGCCATGGGGCTGTGCGGCACCTATGCGGAAAATCCCGACGAGCGACGGGTTGCCATTACCCTGTCACTGAACGTCAACTTCAGCAGTGTCGCCAGCGCCGGTGCCTGCCTGCGCGCCGTAGCCACTTGTCGCAAGGCCGGGCACAAGATCTTCATGGCCAGCTGTGACCTGCTCGACGAGAACGACAACCTCATCGCCTTTGGCGAAGGCGTGTTCAAACAGGGTGCGCTACGTCGAGACCTGCCGTGAGGTCGCTGCTGCCGCTGGGGGTCGGCCTTGAGCTGGTGGCCCTGGCCGGACAATGGCCACAGCTGAGCTGGCTGGCGGCGGCAGCACTGGGCGGCTACTTCCTGCTGCATTTCCCCCGTTTGTTGCCCTACCCACGCATGCTCGGCCTGCTGACGCTGGGCATGTTGCTGGCGCTGGTGGTGTTGGGCCAGGCTGACCCAGCGCTCTGGGGCCGGCTGGCCAGCTCCGCGGCATATTACGCCAGCTTTCTCGGCGCACTGGGGTTGATGCAACTGCTGGCCAGGCACCTCCCGCACCTGCGGGAAATGCACAAGGCACTGCTGGCGGGCCCGGCGGTGTGGCTGTATCCGCGTTATGTCCTGACCGCCGGCAGCATTGGCTCGATCCTCAATTTCGGCATGATGAGCCTGCTGTGCGGCACCCTCAGCCAGCACCTGCAGCAGTACTCCCTGGATGACGCGCAACGCCGTGCCGGCATGCGCGCAGTGATGGTGACCACGCTGCGTGGTTTTGCCCTGGTGCCGCTGATCGCGCCGACCAGCATCACCATCGCCATGATCAGCCGGGAAATGCCCGAGCTGTCCTGGGCGGTCATGTTTCCCTACGGGCTGGTGGCGACCGTGCTGCTGGTAGTGGTGGGCTGGCGGCGGGAGACCCGGGGGCTGCTGGCGCTGCGCGAAAGCATCGGTGACAGCAGTCGCGCCGCCGGCATGGGCCAGTTGCTGCTTGGCAGCCTGCTCGGCCTGGCCGCGATCGGCGTGCTGGCCTGGCTGACGGTGTTGACGCCCTCCCAGGCGGCGATGATCCTGGTGCCGCTGGGCATCGTCGGCTACCTGTTGTGGCGCGAGCGCTCGCCGCGTGAGGTACTGAGCCAGGTGACCGACAACCTGGTGACCATGCATAACGAGATGTTCATCTTCGGCTGCGCCGCGTTGATGGGTGGTGTGCTCGGTGCCATCGCGCCGCTGGAGGAGCTGGCCGCCTGGCTGGCGCAGGAGCCGAAATACAACATGCTGCTGGCGGTGGCCAGCCTGCTGGGTATCATCCTGCTGGCCATGGCCGGAGTGGCGCCCATCGTGTCGCTGTCACTGCTGGTCGGCCTGTTGGCCGAGCTGGCACGGCTGGGAGTGCCGATCATGACGCCGGCCCTGGGGCTGATGTGCGGTTTCTCGATCGCCATGATCTTCTCGCCGTTCGGCCCATCGACCCTGATCCTGGCGCGCTACAGCGGCGAAAGGCCGCTGCGGGTGGCGTTCGGCTGGAACGGCCGCTTCGTCGCCAGTGCACTGCCGCTGCTGTTGCTGCTATTGTTCGTTGTCCATTGGTTACACTCATAGCAAAACTGTCCATGCCCGAGCTGCCCGAAGTAGAAACCACCCGCCGCGGTATCGCCCCTCACCTGGAGGGGCGCCGCGTGACCCGCCTGATCGTCCGAGATCCCCGTCTGCGCTGGCCGATCCCCGAGGACCTGGCGATCCAGATCGAGAACCAGACCTTCACCGCCATCCGCCGACGGGCCAAGTACCTGCTGATGGATATCGGCGGTGGCACCCTGATCAGCCACCTGGGCATGTCCGGCAACCTGCGGCTGGTACCGGTCGATACACCGGTGCTCAAGCATGAGCATGTGGATATCGAACTGGATTCCGGGCTGACCCTGCGCTACACCGATCCCCGGCGTTTCGGTGCCATGCTCTGGCAGCGTGCCGGGGAACAGCACCCGCTGCTGACCCGGCTCGGCCCCGAGCCGCTGTCGCCGGAATTCGACGGTGAGCGCCTGTACCAGATGTCACGCAAGCGCAGCATGGCGGTAAAGCCCTTCATCATGGATAACGCAGTGGTGGTCGGGGTGGGCAACATCTATGCGACCGAGGCGCTGTTCGCCGCCGGCATCGATCCACGTCGCGAGGCGGGACGGATCAGCCGTGCCCGCTATCAGGAGCTGGCCGAAGAGATCAAGAAGGTGCTGGCGCGGGCTATCGACAGTGGCGGTACCACCCTGCGCGACTTCATTGGCGGAGATGGCAAGCCGGGCTATTTCCAGCAGGAACTGTTCGTCTATGGCCGGGCCGGGCAGATGTGCAAGGTCTGTGGCACTACCCTGTCCGAATGCCGGCTGGGCCAGCGTAGCTCGGTGTATTGTCGCCGCTGTCAGAGCTAGGTTCCTGGGCCCGGGTTGGGGTGCTTGGCGGGGGGGGGGCTGGATGCGCGAGTGACAGTGCGCATTGGCACCGCTCTGTTACGTACGCCGGGTTTTGCCCAACTGGTGCAGCAGATGCTGCAGGAAAATGGCCTGGCGCCGCGCCATCTGGAGCTGGAGGTCATCGAGGAGACTGCCGTGGACCCCAGCACGCCGGTGCGGCAGAACCTGCTGGCCCTGGCCGAAACCGGTGTCAGTCTGGGAGTGGGCGGTTTCGGCACGGGCCACGCCTCACTCGCGCGATTGAAGGGGTTGCCGGCCAGCACCTTGAAGATCGACCGTCTGTTTACCGCAGGTCTGCCGGATAATATCGGTGACCGGGCGCTCACTCGCGCAGTGGTGGAGATGGCAGCGGTGCTGGGTATGCGGACCTTGGCGGACGGGGTCGAGACCGTGGCGCAGATGGCATGCCTGCAGGGCCTGGGTTGCGTGCTGGGACAGGGCTGCTGGTACGCCACGCCGATGCCGTTACCGGAGCTGGGCCAGTGGCTGGAGGACCTCGGCTGAGACTCGGTTGAGGAAAATGTGCGACTGGTAGCGCTTTGCCCATGTCACGTTTCCTAATATTCCGAATGGGCCTACAATTGCCATTGAGTGCACTCCGGGAAGGAGTGCCCTGACAACAAAACGATGCTCCCATCGGGCTCACCATCAGGGATTACACATATGCGCCTGTTACGTCACTTCACTGCTCTGTTCGCCGGCCTGCTGCTTGCCGGCAGCGTCATGGCCACCGAGGCCAACTATGGTTACCAGGAACACGTCGAGAACCCCGGCATCTTCGCCATGGTCGGTGATCTGGTCATCGCCCGGCCGATCGGCGCCGCCATCACCGCGGTCGGCGCGGCAGCCTTCGTCGTCAGCCTGCCGTTCACCGCACTGGCGGGCAACACCGCCGAAGCGGGGCAGGAGCTGGTGGTCCGCCCCGGCAAGGAAACCTTCATGCGTTGCCTGGGTTGCACCAAGAGCGGTTACGGTCGCAAGCAGCGCGACGAGAATCGCTGATCGAGGCAATCCGACTGCGGCGTTAGCCGGCAGTCCTGGCCTGTCTGATGGTAGTCGGGGCTTATGCGCAAGATAGTCGGGCAGGTCTGGCTGCCAGCCCTGTTGCTGGGATTGCTCGGTTTGATGATCTGGAGCACGGCAGTGGCCACGCTGGCTGCCGGCGTGGCGCTGTTCGTGCTCGGTATTGGCCGGCTGGAGGAGGGCTTTCGCGCCTTCTCCGGCGGCGCGCTGGAGCGCTGGCTGAAGTGGAGCACCAGCGGCCTGTGGAAAAGCCTGCTGGTGGGGGTAGTGAGTACCGCCATGGTGCAGTCCAGCACCCTGGTCACGCTGCTCGGCATTGCCTTTCTCAGTGCCGGGCTGATCAACACCCTGGGCGGAGTCGGCCTGGTACTGGGTGCCAACCTCGGGACCACCTCCGGCGCCTGGCTGATTGCCCTGGCCGGTCTCAAGCTGGACATGGCCCAGCTGTCGATGCCAATGCTTGCCTTCGGTGTGTTTCTGGCCCGACGCGAGGCCGGCAACTGGCGTGGCCTGGGGCTGGCGCTGCTGGGTATCGGTTTGCTGTTTCTCGGCATCGACCTGATGAAGACCGGCTTCAGCGGCTTCGAAGGCGCCTTCGATCTTGGGCGCTACGCTGTCGAAGGCTGGTCCGGGGTATTGTTGTTCGTGCTGATCGGTGCGCTGGCCACGGTGATCATGCAGTCCAGCCACGCTACCCTGGTGCTGACCCTGGCGGCGCTGGCAGCGGGGCAGGTGCAGTATGACAATGCGCTGGCGCTGGTGATCGGTGCCAATCTCGGCTCCACGGCCACCGCGTTGTTCGCCGCCATCGGCAGCAACAATGCCGGTCGCCGCATCGCCGCCACCCACCTGATCTTCAACCTGGTCACCGCCGGTGGCGCGCTGCTGTTGCTGCATCAACTGATGGCAGCGGTCGAATGGCTGGCCGATGTGGGTGGCCTGGCGCCGGATGCGCACATGCTCAAGCTGGCGATCTTCCATAGCCTGTACAACGTCTTCGGTCTGGCGCTGATGCTGCCCTGGAGTTTTCTGCTGGTCCGCGCGCTGGAGCGCTGGCTGCCCGATGGCGAGCCACTGCCGGAAGGCCGCGGCATGCTCAGTGAGCAGCCGCGCACCCGGGCGTTGTACATCAACGAGTCGGCCTTGCTGCACGCCGATACCGCGCTCAAGGTACTGGACCAGGAGGTGCAGCACCTGGCGCAATTGAGCCGGCAGGTGGTCGGTGCGGCGCTGTATCTGCCGTCGCGCCTGGCCGAGCTGACGCCAGCCGAACTGCATGAGCAGGTGCGCCAGCCGGTGCCGCTGGCGATGCGTGAAGACGCCGATGCCTTGTACGAACGCCACATCAAGGGGGTGTATGCCGATATCGTCGACTTCCTGTCCCATGTCGACGTCTCGCTGCTGCCCGAGCAGCAACAGGCGATGCTCAACGCGACTACGGCGGCGCGGGATCTGGTGAGCGCGGTCAAGGCGGCCAAGCACCTGCAGAGCAACCTGCGTCATCAGATCGATAGCACCCAGCCGGCGATCCGTGAGGCGTACATGCGGCTACGGGAACAGGGTGGCCTGTCCCTGCTGGAACTGCGCCACTGGCTGGAAGTGGCCGATGATGCCGAGGCCCGTGGCCAGCGGCTGGAGGATGGCGAAGCGCAGGACCGGCTGTTTGCCGAGGCCTTCCAGCGTGAGCTGCAACAGCAGTTGCGCAACCGGGAGCTGGATGGCTGGCAGGCCACCTCGTTGCTCAATGACCTGCATTACATGCTGCGCGTGCGCCGGCATTTGCGGCGCGGCCATGCCGGGCTGGCGCAGCGGGTATCCACGAATGAGGCCCAGCGTCTGGAACAGGCGGTCAGTCTGGCTTGATCGGGTGCTGCACGCTGGCCTCGCCTTCACCGCGTGGATCACTGGCGGCGCTGAGTTCGCCTTTGCGCTTGTCCCACAACAGCGCCTGCATATCGCCATAATCCCGGCCGACCGGCCTGATGCTGTGGCCCAGGGCCTGCAGCGCTGCCTGTTGGCGGCTATCGAAGGCGCTGTCCTCGACCTGGATATGATCGGGCAGATACTGATGATGAAAGCGCGGGCGGCTGACCCACTCGGTCACCGGTCGTGCGTCCATCGCCTGCAGCGTGCCAAGCAGAACCATGCTGATGATGCGGCTGCCGCCGGGCGTGCCGAGCACCGCCAACTGCTCATCGTTTTCCAGCATGGTCGGGGTCATGCTCGACAGCGGGCGCTTGCCGGGGGCGATGGCATTGGCCTCGCTGCCGGCCAGCGCGTAGCTGTTCCTGCCCGAGGGGTCGGCGGCGAAATCATCCATCTCGTTGTTCAGCAGCACGCCGGTGCCCGGTACGGTAAAGGCCGCCCCGAACGGCAGGTTGATGCTGAGGGTGGCGGCCACCGCGTTGCCCTGGCGGTCGATCAGGGAGAAATGCGTGGTATTGGTGCCTTCCTGGAAGGGTCGTGGCGGGCCCAGCTCGGTGCTTGGTGTGGCTTGCTCGGGATTGACGCCTGCAGCCAGCTGGCGAGCGTACTCCGCTGATACCAGCCGCGCGGTCGGCACCTCGATGAAATCGCTGTCGCCCAGCAGTACTGCCCGGTCGCGGTAGGTACGGCGCATCAATTCGACCAGCTGATGCGTCCACTGCACGGAGCCCGGGGTTGCTGCCGGCAACTGTTCCAGTCCCTGCAGGATACCGGCCAGGGCGATGCCACCGGCCGAGGGCGGCGGTGCGCTGATCACCTCGAAACCGCGGCTGTCGAAGCGGATCGGTTCGCGCTCGATGACCCGGTAGTTTTCCAGGTCGGCGGGCTGCCAGATGCCGCCAGCGGCTTGCACTCCGCTGACCAGGCGTTCGGCCACCGGCCCGCGATAGAAACCGTCATGGCCCTGGGTGGCCAGTGCACGCAGGGTATCGGCCAGCTCCGGCTGGCGGATCAGGCTGCCGGAGACCGGTGCCTGGTCGTTCTGCAGGAAGATACGCGCCGTCTCCGCATCCGCCTGCATGGCGGCCAGACGGAAGCCGACCAGTGTGCGATAGCTCTCGCCCACGGCGAAGCCGTCTTCGGCGGCGGCGATGGCCGGCGCCAGGCTTTGCGCCAGCGGCAGAACGCCATAGTTCTCCGCCAGATGCACCAGTGCCGCCGGTGTGCCCGGGATGCCGGCGGCCAGCGGCCCGTTGATCACCCGTTGCGGTTCGTTGGCCTGATCCAGGTACATGTCCCGATGGGCGGCCAGGGGGGCGGTTTCCCGGGCATCGATGAAACGATAGCGGAGTGTGTTGTCGCCAGGCTGGCGCAACAGGAAGAAACCGCCGCCACCGATACCCGACCCGTAGGGCTCGACCACGGCCAGGGTAGCCGCCACGGCAATGGCGGCATCGAAGGCGTTGCCGCCCTGATCGAGAATCAGGTGGCCGGCGGCGGTAGCGACAGGGTGAGCACTGGCAACGGCCTGCTGATCGGGCGCCGGGGCGGCGTGAACCGTCAGGCTCAGCAGCAGTGCCAGCAGGATCGGCAGGCGCACCAACATACTCATTTGGTGCTGGTGAGCAACTGATACTTATCCATCAGCTGCTCCCTGGTCTCGGCGTGCTCGGGGTCAAGGGGTATGCAGTCGACCGGACAGACCTGCTGGCACTGGGGCTCGTCGAAATGGCCGACGCACTCGGTGCACAGGTTGGGGGCGATGACATAGATTTCCTCGCCCTGGGAAATGGCCCCGTTGGGACATTCCGGCTCGCAGACGTCGCAGTTGATGCAGTCGTCGGTAATGATCAGGGCCATTGACTTGCTTTACTCCGGGTAGCTGCCGTTCAGCCGCTGAAGCGCTCGAGCAGGGCTTCATGCACTACCGGATGAACGAACTTGGTGACATCGCCGCCCAGGGAAGCGATTTCGCGGACCAGGGTGGACGAGATATAAGAATACTTCTCCGAGGGCGTCAGGAACAGACTTTCCACTTCCGGTGCCAATTGACGGTTCATGTTGGCCAGCTGGAATTCGTATTCGAAATCCGATACCGCCCGCAGGCCGCGCAGCAGCACGTTGGCGCCGACTTCACGGGTGAAGTGCGCGAGCAGGCTGGAAAAACCCACCACTTCAACGTTCGGGTACTCCTTGAGCACCTCGCGTGCCATTTCAACGCGCTGTTCGAGCGAAAACGCTGGGTTCTTCTTCGGGCTGGCGGCGACCGCCACCACCACCTTGTCGAACAGCTTGGCTGCGCGTCCTACCAGGTCCATGTGGCCCTTGGTAATGGGGTCGAACGTGCCGGGATAGAGAACAGTATTCATTGGCTTTATCCTGCCTGTGGGTACCGGAGCGCAGATGGTAGCGTAATGACCCTGCTGCGGCAAAATGGAAAACGGCATGGAGGCCAGCTTTGCAAGCTATTCCAGGTCTGAGCGGCAAGCGTCTTTCGGGTTGTCGCGCGCCTGCGCGACGACAGGAGTTCCGGGTGGCCTGCGTGGGTACCAGAGCGTAGCGCGGGCGCACTACACTCCAAGGGCTTGTGTCTCGTGTCGCTGCCACAGGCTGTACCAGACCTGGCCGGCCTTCTTCTGCCGGTGCAACTGCCAGTTCGGCGGGTGCGGCAGGCGGTCCGGCGCGGTTTCGCTTTCGGTATAGATCAGCGCATCGGTGCTCAGCCAGCCGTTGGCTTCCAGTGCGGTACAGGCTGGAATCAGCAGATCCTGGTGGAATGGCGGGTCGAGGAACACCACGTCGAAGGGTGTCTCCGGGGAGCTTGCCAGCAGGCTCAAGGCATCCTGCTGGCGCACCTCGCCGCGTTCGCACTGCAGGGTCTGCAGATGGCCGCGCAGGGTTTCCACCACCTCGCGGCTCAGGTCGCAGCTCAGCGCGGTGGCTGCGCCACGGGACAGGGCCTCCAGAGTCAGCGCGCCACTGCCGGCGAACAGATCGAGGCAACGGGCCCCTTCGATGTAGGCGCTCAGCCAGTTGAACAGGGTTTCCCGTACCCGGTCGGGCGTGGGCCGCAGGCCCGGCTGTTCGGTGAAGCTGAAACGGCGGCTGCGCCATTCGCCGGCGATGATGCGCAGCTGGCTCTGGCGGGTTTTGGACTGCTTCATGCCTGGGGCTCCGGGACCGGGGGGTTGCTGCCAGGCTCGACGGCCTGCGTAGACTCGTCTTCCTGACTATCGAGATCCTCTTCGCTCTGCTGGATGACCAGCGCCGGGCCCACGGTGATCACCAGGCGCTGGTCCGGGTGGAAATACCGGGCGAAGGCGTCGCGGATATCCTCGGTGGTCAACGCCTGTACCTGGTCGAGGAACAGTTGCAGGTGATTGAGCGGCAGGCCATAGAAACCGATCACCCCCAGTTGGGCGACGATCGACGCATTATTGGCTGTGCTCAGTGGGAATTCGCCATTGATCTGCCGCTTGGTGCGCAGCAGCTCGGCTTCGGTCGGCCCTTCGCTGATGAACTCATCGAGGCTCTGGTGAATGACCGACAGCGCCAGGTCTACCTGGTCGGCACGGGTCTGCATGCTGACCATGACCGGGCCGGTGGCCTGCATCGGCACCAGGCGACTGCTGACCGAGTAGGACAGGCCACGGCTCTCGCGGATCTCCTGCATCAGGCGTGAACCGAAGCCCGACCCACCGAGAATCTGGTTGCCGACGTACAGTGCGGCATAGTCGGGGTTGTGCCGGCTGATGCCATGCTGGCCCACCAGGATGTGCGTCTGCTGGCCGTTGAAGTCGATGTGCCGATGGCTGGTGGCGATCGGCAACGGCTCGCCGATGGGGGCGGCAGCTGGACCCTGGGGCAGGGCGTCGGCCAGCCGCTGGGCGATGCGTTCGGCGCGTTCGCGGTCGATATCACCGACCAGCGCGATCACTGCATTGCCGGCGCTGTAGTACTGCCGATGGAACTGGCGCAGGTCGTCCGGGCCCAACTGGCCGAGGCTGTCGGCAGTGCCTTCTGGCAGGCTGCCATAGGGATGGTGCGGGTACAGATCGGCCCAGAATGCCTCGCTGGCCAGTGCCGAGGGGCGCTGCAGGCGGAACTGGAGGCTGGCCAGCAACTGGTTGCGCAGGCGCTCGAAGGCATCCTCGGGGAAGCTGGGGCGGGCGATGACCTCGGCGAACAGAGCCAGTGCCGGGTCGAGTTTGTCGGCGGCGGTCAGGCTGCGCAGGCCAACCAGTGCCATGTCCCGGTGCGAGCTGTTGGAAAACTCGGCGCCAAGCCGCTCGAAGCCCATCGCGATGGAGCCTGCGTCCTTGCTGCCGCTGCCTTCGTTGAGCATGGCATTGGTCATGGTTGCCAGCCCCGGCAGCTCGCCGTCGCGGCTGGCGCCGGCGGCGAACAGCAGTTGCACGTCGAGCATCGGCAGCTCCTCGGCGGGCATGAAATAGACTTGTGCGCCCTGGCTGGTAGTCCAGTGCTGCAGGTCCAGGTTGCGCCGGGCGGGTGGTTTTTGCAGATCGATGTTCTGCAGCGAGTCCAGTTCCGGCAGCAGCTCCTCCACCGCATCCGGTTGCGCCTCGGGGTCCGACTCGGTGACTGGCTGGCTGGTCTCGGCGGGTATCTGCGCCGGGGCTTGCGGTGCCGGCTTGCGCAGCAGCACCAGAGCCGCCACCAGGGCGATCAACAGCAGCAGGGCCAATACCCAGCGCCGGTTGGTTGTTGCGGCGGCCATCAGCGCTCCTCCTCGGTGGCAACAGGCAGAATGTGTGCACGGGTCAGGCGCTCGGGCACCAGGTAGCGTCGCGCGACCTCGCTGATCTGCTCGGGGGTGATCGCCTCCAGCGCGGCAATATCCTCATCCAGCAGGGTCCAGGGCAGGCCGATGCTTTCCAGCATGCCGATCTGGTTGGCCTGGTGGCTGATGCTGTCCTGGGCATAGACCAGGGCAGCGGTCATCTGTGCCTGCACCCGGTTCAGCTCCTCCTGGCTGGGCGGGGTCTGCTTGAGCTCATCGATCTGCTCCCAGAGTGCCTGTTCCAGTTGTTCGAGACTGACCTGCCGGGACTGGCTGGGTACACCCGAGAGCAGGAACAGGGTATCGCCGCGGGCGAAGCCTTCATAACTGGCCGAGGCTGCGGTGGCGATGGACTGGGCGCGCTCCAGATGGCTGGCCAGGCGGGCACTGTAGCCACCGTCGAGCACCGCTTCGAGCAGACGTAGGGCATGCACTTCCCAGGCATGTTCGGCGGTGCTCAGGCTGGGCACATTGAAACCGAGCAGCAGGCTGGGCATCTGTACCGGCAGGTTCAGGCTCAGGCTGCGCTCACCCCCGACCGGCAGTTCCAGCGGCGCCCTGGCGGCCGGGCTGGGGGTATTGTCCAGCGGACCGAAATAGCGTTCGGCCAGGCTGCGCACCGCATCCACCTGTACATCGCCGACCACCACCAGGATGGCGTTGCTCGGCTGGTAGTAACGCCGATACCACTCACGCAGATCCTCCACGCTGAGGCGATCCAGGTCGTGCATCCAGCCGATCACCGGTTGGGCGTAGGGGCTGGCCATGTGCGCCAGGGTCAGGAAGCGCTCGTAGGCGAGGCTGTTGGGGTTGTCGTCCACACGCAGGCGGCGCTCCTCCTTGATGACTTCCATCTCGCGCAGGAACTCGTCCTCGGGCAGGGTCAGGCCATGCATGCGCTCGGCCTCCAGCTCCAGGGCAATGGCCAGCTGGTCGCGGCTGAGCACCTGGTAGTAGGCGGTGTAATCGCGGCTGGTAAAGGCATTCTCCTGGGCGCCGAGGCTGCTCAGCAGATGCGATGCCTGGCCCGGAGCCAGGCGTTCGCTACCTTTGAACATCATGTGTTCCAGGGCGTGGGACAGACCGGTACGCCCCGGAGGTTCGTAGCTGCTGCCAACCCGATACCACAGCTGCGATACCACCACCGGGGCGCGGTGATCCTCGCGGACGATGACCTTGAGGCCATTGTCGAGGGTGAATTCGTGGGTCGGCTGCCGGGTGCCGTTGGCCTGGACGCTGCTGGTCAGGCCGACCATCAGCAGGAGAATGAAAAATAATGAGCGCCGCGCCATGTGCATCTGAAGTCCTGTGGCTAGAGGGTCATACCGTCGGTAGCGGAAGTGGGGTAGGATAACCCAACCTTCAACGCGCAGGCTAAATGCCTGCGCCAGACTCAGATAGTGATCGTCAATGTTTGGTTCCAAAGACAAGCCAGAGCACCCCGAACAGGACCCCGAGCGCAACGACGACGGCAAGGCCGGCAAGAAAGGTCTGTTCGGCTGGATGCGCCGCAAGGCCGATGAGCCGGTGGCCGAGCCGCCGCCAGTGACGCCTGCTGCGCCCGAGCCGCAGGATGTTGCCCAGCAGAACGCACCGTCAGCCCCCGCCAGCGAGCCGGCCGCCGCCTCCGCCAGCCACGATCAGGCTGCCCGCCAGGCTGCCGCGGAGCTGTTTTCCGGTCTGGGCGAGGCTGCTGCGCCGGCCCCTGAGCCGCAGCAGGCCGCCGAGCCCAAGGGCTTCTTCGCGCGGATGCGCGCCGGACTGTCGAAGACCAGCGCCAACCTTGGCGAGGGCATGGCCAACCTGTTCCTCGGTGAAAAGGAAATCGACGACGAACTGCTGGAGGAGATGGAAACCCGTCTGCTGATGGCCGACGTCGGTATCGAAGCCACCACCCTGATCATGGAGTCGCTGCAGCAGCGCGTTCGCCGCCGCGAACTGTCCAACCGCAATGCGCTGTACCGCGCGCTGCAGAACGAACTGGAAGGTCTGCTCAGTCATGTCGCCAAGCCGATGCAGATCGATGCCGGCAAACAGCCGTATGTGATCCTGGTAGTGGGCGTCAACGGGGTAGGCAAGACCACCACCATCGGCAAGCTGGCCAAGCGTCTGCAGGGCGAGGGCAAGCAGGTGATGCTGGCAGCGGGTGATACCTTCCGTGCCGCGGCGGTCGAGCAACTGCAGGTGTGGGGCGAGCGCAACAGCATTCCGGTGATCGCCCAGCACACTGGCGCGGACTCCGCCTCGGTGGTGTTCGATGCGTTGCAGGCGGCCAAGTCCCGCGGGGTGGATGTGCTGATCGCCGACACCGCCGGACGTCTGCACAACAAGGACAACCTGATGGACGAGCTGAAGAAGGTCAAGCGCGTGCTGACCAAGCTCGATGCCGAGGCGCCGCATGAGGTACTGCTGGTGCTGGATGCCGGCACCGGCCAGAACGCCATCAGTCAGACCAAGCTGTTCGATCAGGCGGTCGGGCTGACCGGCCTGGTGCTGACCAAGCTCGACGGCACCGCCAAGGGCGGGGTGATCTTCGCCCTGGCCAAGCAGTTCGGCCTGCCGATCCGCTTCATCGGCGTGGGTGAGCAGATCGATGACCTGCGGCCGTTCACTGCGCCGGAGTTCGTCAAGGCCCTGTTCGGTCGCGAGTAGCCCATGATCCGTTTCGACCAGGTCAGCAAGCGTTACCCCAACGGCCACCAGGGCCTGGACAGTCTGAGCTTCCATATCCGTACCGGGGAGATGGTGTTCATCACCGGGCATTCCGGGGCGGGCAAGAGCACCCTGCTCAAGCTGATCATGTGCATGGAGTGGCCGAGCTCCGGGCACGTGCATGTCGGCGGGCAGAACCTGCGCGACCTGGGCAGTCACGACATTCCCTATCTGCGCCGCCAGGTCGGCGTGGTGTTCCAGAACCACCAGCTGCTGTTCGATCGCACGGTATTCGACAACGTGGCGCTGCCGCTGATCATCAACGGCACCCCGCGTGACGAGATCGGCCGCCGGGTGCGCGCGGCGCTGGACAAGGTCGGCCTGCTCAAGCGCGAGAACATGTACCCGATCTCCCTGTCCGGGGGTGAGCAGCAGCGGGTCGGTATTGCCCGGGCGGTGGTGCACAAGCCGGCACTGCTGCTGGCCGATGAGCCCACCGGCAACCTGGACCCGGCGCTATCGGCGGAAATCATGGGGCTGTTCGAGGATTTCAACCGGGTCGGGGTGACGGTGATCATCGCCAGTCACGACCTGCCGCTGATCGCCCAACTGGATCATCGCATGCTGACCCTCAGCGACGGTCGACTACTGGCGGATGGGGACTGACATGGCGGCCAATCAGAACCGACCCACGGACAAGCGTCCGCAGAAGGCTGCCAGCGGCGCGGCCCGTTCCAGCCGCAACTGGCGGCACCCGCTGCGCAGTTGGGCCAGCAGCCACCGCGACAGCGCCCGGCTGGCGGTGCGCCGCATCTGGGACTATCCCTTCAGCACCGTGATGATAGTGCTGGTCATGAGTATCGTACTGGCGCTGCCGATGGGGCTGACGGTGCTGATCGACCAGGTTGAGCGGCTGGGCATCGACTGGCAGCGCGCCGCGCAACTGTCGGTGTACCTGGACGGCGAGGTCGAGAGCGATGCGGCCCAGGCTCTGCAGGCCGAGATCGAGTCGCTGGAGGGCGTGGCCGGCACCCAGTTGCTGGACCGCGAACTGGCGCTGGCGGAATTCCAGCAGCATTCCGGGCTGGGCGATGCCCTGCAGCAACTGGCCTACAATCCGCTGCCGGATGTGATCCTGGTCATGCCACAGGACCTCGAGGGCGGCGCCTCGGCGCTGCAGCCATTGCGCGATCGTCTGGCGCAGATGCCCGGTGTGGATGAGGTGCAGATCGATCTGCTGTGGGTAGAACGCCTGACCTCGATCCTGGCCATGTTCGAGCGCTTTACCGGCGGACTGGCGGTGCTGCTGGTACTGGCATTGCTGCTGGTGATGACCAACACCATCCGCCTGGCGATCGAGAGCCGGCGCAACGAGATCTTGGTGATCAAGCTGGTGGGTGGGACCGATGCCTTCGTGCGCCGGCCATTCCTGTATCTGGGCGTACTCTATGGCCTGCTTGCCGGCCTGATAGCCTGGCTGTTGCTGGCCGCCGGGCTGGCCTGGCTGAATGTCACCGTGCGCCAGGTGGCTGCGCTGTATCAGAGCGACTTCGCGCTGTCCGGCATGCCGCTGTCCGATGGGCTGGTGCTGCTGGCGGGAGCCATGCTGCTGGGGCTGGCCGGGGCCTGGTTGGCGGTGGGGCGACATATCCGTGATATCGAACCGCAGTAACAGAGTGTGTCATTTTTATTAACGTATTGATTTATAAAGATAATTTATGTATCTGCGGAACTTGTCAAGACGTTCCATGTCCTAGCATGTGGTGATACACTGAAGCGTCATTCCGGGTGCCCTGTCACCCCTCAGCCCCTGGCGGGCCGTCGCTGACACGACGTTAAACTGTCTTTCACCTTTTTTTGGAGTCCAAGCATGAGCACTGCTTTGCAGCCCGTACATAACCTGATTCCGGGTGCGAACCTGGAGGCCTATGTTCAGACCGTAAGCAGCATCCCGATACTCAGTGTCGAGGAGGAGCGCGAGCTGGCTGATCGTTTGTTCTATCAGCAGGATCTGGAAGCGGCACGACAACTGGTCATGTCGCATCTGCGCTTTGTCGTGCATATCGCACGCAGTTATTCCGGCTACGGTCTGGCCCAGGCCGACCTGATCCAGGAAGGCAACGTTGGCCTGATGAAGGCGGTCAAGCGTTTCAACCCGGAAATGGGTGTGCGCCTGGTGTCCTTTGCCGTGCACTGGATCCGCGCCGAGATCCACGAGTTCATCCTGCGCAACTGGCGTATCGTCAAGGTCGCCACCACCAAGGCCCAGCGCAAGCTGTTCTTCAACCTGCGCAGCGCCAAGAAGAAGCTCGCCTGGCTGACCCATGATGAGGTCAATGCCGTGGCCGAGGACCTGGGTGTGGCTGCCCGCGAGGTGCGCGAGATGGAGAGCCGCCTGTACGGTCAGGACCTGGGCTTCGACGGTTCCGACGACGATGATGACGATGCCGCCTACGCGCCGGTGCATTATCTGGAGGACAAGCGCTACGACCCGGCCACCCAGCTGGAAAGCGCCGACTGGAGCGACAGTTCCAGCCAGCAGCTGCAGCAGGGGTTGGCGCAACTGGACGAGCGCAGCCGCGATATTCTCTACCAGCGCTGGCTGGCCGAGGAAAAGGCCACCCTGCATGAACTGGCGGCCAAGTACCAGGTGTCGGCGGAGCGTATCCGCCAACTGGAAAAGAACGCCATGAACAAGTTGAAGAAGCACATCAGCGTCGATGACGCTGCCTGAGATCAACGATCAGCACAAAGGGCATCCCCAGGGATGCCCTTTTGTTTTTGTACTCGCCGGTCCGGATGCCGGCTGCCAGAGAGGGACTGCATGAACGCACGCATGGGCTTACGTATCGGTACGCTGCTGGCAGTGGTATTGCTGTCGCTGTTCGCGCTCGACCGCTGGCGCGCCGCGCAGGAGGGCGGGCAGAGTGGGCAGCCGCTGGCCTGGAAGCAACAATACCAGCCCAGCCTGTGGACCCCGGTGCGTGAGCGCGTACTGACGCTGGCCGAGGTCGGCCGCATCCTCGGTGATGGCAGTCTGTGGATGATCAGTGCCGATGGCGAGCCCCGGCTGGTCAGCCGCCATCCGCTGGATTCCGATGGACAGCGCTGGCGGGTGCAGGCGGTCATCGGCCTGGATGAGCAGCAGACCGACAGCTTGGTCGAGGCACAGGCCTGGCAGCCGGACATGCCGGATCAGGCAGTGTCACCGGCGGTGGGCGCGGCACTGGCGCAGTATCCGGTGGAGCGCCTGAGCCTGATTCCCGAGAAGCCGCTCGGGCTGGGCGATATCGAGGCCACCTTCGGACCGGTCGAGCTGCGCGCGCCGATAGGCGACGGCGATGAAGCCTGGATCTATGCCCGGGAAGGTGTGGTGGTCTCGGTCAGCGGCGGTAAGGCCCATGCCATCATGTTTGGCCTGCGCCAGGAGTAGTTTTTACTTTCATTCGCTACCGTACCGAGGTGTAGCGCGCCTGCGGGGTTCCGAGTCACTGCGTCGTCGAGCAGACGCTCGATAACCCGGGCGGATGCGGCGCATGGTTTTCGGGGTGTAGCGCGCCTGCGCTACGCCTCGGGGTTCCGAGTCACTGTGTCGTCGAGCAGGCGCTCGACAACCCGGGACAACGAAGCGTGCGAGCTCATGATCAGTTCCTGGCTGGCCGCTCCTTGACCCGCCTCAATGCAAAGGTGGATTGCTTGCCTTACACTCTCCCCATGTGATTTGCCAGACAGACGTCGCCAAATGATGAGGGCGAGAGACCCATGACGCAGAAAATCAGCTTCAACCGTGCGCTGATCGAGAAATACGATCGGCCCGGCCCGCGCTACACGTCCTACCCGACCGCGCCGCAGTTCCACCAGGCGTTCGCCATGGACGACTATCGTGCCGCGGCCAGGGCCAGCAATACCGCCGAGACGCCCAAGTGCCTGTCGGTGTACATCCATATCCCATTCTGCAAGAGCCTGTGCTACTACTGCGCCTGTAACAAGATCATCACCCACAAGACCGAACGGGCGGTGGAGTATCTTGAATACCTCAAGCGCGAGATCGCCATGCAGGCCGCCTTGTTCGACAGGTCGCGTAAGCTGACCCAGCTGCACCTGGGTGGTGGCACGCCGACCTATCTGACCAGCGAGCAGTTGACGGACCTGATGGACACCCTGCGTGCGTCGTTCAACCTGGACGACAGCGATGCCCATGAGTTTTCCCTGGAAGTCGACCCGCGCACCGTAACCCCGGTACAGATCCATCAGTTGCGCGCGTTGGGCTTCAACCGCCTGAGCTTCGGCGTGCAGGACTTCGACGAGGCGGTGCAGGCCGCGGTCAACCGCCTGCAGAGCGAAGAGCAGACCCGCGACCTGGTGCAGGCTGCCCGCGAGGCGCAGTTCAAGTCGGTCAGCGTCGATCTGATCTACGGCCTGCCGCTGCAGACTGTCGCGAGCTTTAATACCACCCTGGACAAGATCATCGACATGCGCCCCGATCGCATCGCCGCCTACAGCTATGCGCACCTGCCGGACCTGGTACGCGCGCAGCGGCTGATCCGACCCCAGGACATGCCGCCGCCAGAGCGCAAGCTGGAGCTGCTGGAGCTGACCATCGAGCGGCTGACCGGCGCCGGCTACGTCTATATCGGCATGGACCACTTCGCGCTACCGGAGGATGAGCTGGCGCTGGCCCGCGAGAACGGCACCCTGCAGCGCAACTTCCAGGGCTACTCGACTCACGCCGACTGTGATCTCATCGGTATTGGCGTGTCGTCCATCGGCAAGGTCGACAACACCTACAGCCAGAGCGTCAAGGAGCTGTCGCAATACTATGCACGGATCGATGCGGGCATGCTGCCCATCCACCGCGGTTATACCCTGAGCGAGGATGACTGCCTGCGGCGCGAGGTGATTCTCGACCTGATGTGCCAGGGGCGTATCGATTTTGCCAAGTTCGAGGATCACTACGGTATCGACTTCCAGGCCTACTTCGCCGACGCCCTGGAGCAGTTGGCCGAGCCGGTCGCCGATGGACTGGTGGCGATCGGTGACCGGGAGTTGCTGCTGTTGCCCGAAGGGCAGTTGATGCTGCGCAATGTGGCAATGGCTTTCGACGCCTACCTGGGCGCCGAACAGAAGGGCAGTTTCTCGCGCACGGTGTGATCTGCCTTTCTGGGAGCTTCACTCACTCTTGGTGGAGCCCTGTTGCGCAGCAAACCCTGTCATTGCGAACCGCAAGGCGGTGAAGCAATCCACGGGCATGGAATAACCGGTGCGCACCCGTGGATTGCCACGCCCTTCGGGCTCGCAATAACCGATATGCACCTGGATTGCCACACCCTTCGGGCTCGCAATGACGGTTGGACAGGCGTGGGAATGGTCTGGGTATGCTACCCCCTTCGTCATTGCGAATCGCGAAGCGGTGAAGCAATCCATGGGCACGGAATAACCGATGTGCACCTTGGGTTGCCACGCCCTTCGGGCTCGCAATGACGGTGTACGGACATGCTCAGTGGGAGCTCAGCGCTACTGCAGCTCCCGCTCGAACTCCTCGATGGTCATCGGCCGGCCGAACAGGTAGCCCTGGAAATTATGGCAGCCCCGCTCCTGCAGGGCGGCGCATTGGGCCTGTGTTTCCACACCCTCGGCCAGCACCGATAGCCCCATGCGATCGGCCAGCAGGATGATCATCTGGGCTATTTCACCGCTGTTGGGGTCGCGCAGGATGCTGTGGACAAAGCTCTGGTCGATCTTCAATTGGTCCAGCGGCAGCCGGCTCAGGTAGGCCAGCGAGGAGTAGCCGGTACCGAAGTCATCCAGCGAGAAGCAGACGCCAAGACCCTTGAGTTCGCTCATCTTGCCGATGGTGCTTTCTATCTCATTGACCAGCGCGCTCTCGGTCAGCTCCAGCTTGAGGTGCCGTGTGGGTGCCCCGGTGCGCTGCAGGATCTCGCGTACCTGAGCGACGAAGTCGGGCTGGCTCAACTGGTTGGCACTGACGTTGACCGCCAGGCTCAGCTCCGCCATGCGCGGGTCATCAGCCCAGTGCGCCAGTTGCCGGCAGGCGGTTTCCAGTACCCAGTGGCCGAGTGGCAGGATCAGGCCGTTCTCCTCGGCTACCGGAATGAAGCGTGCCGGGGAGATCATGCCGTGTTCCGGGTGGGCCCAGCGTACCAGTGCCTCGGCGCCGGTGATGCGACCTTCAGCATCGACCTGCGGCTGGTAGTGCAGTACGAACTGCTGTTGCTCCAGGGCGATGCGCAGGCCGGCATCGATCTCGCTGCGCTCGCGCACCTGGGCCTGCATCTGCGGATCGAAGAAGCACAGGGTATTGCTGCCGGCGGCCTTGGCCTGGGACATGGCCAGGTCGGCATTTCTCAGCGGCTCCTCCGACAGCAGCGTATCGCCAGCGCCGAACAGCGCGATACCGATGCTGGCCGAGCCACGGTATTCGCTTTGTGCCAGCAGGTAGGGCTTGGCCAGCGCCGCGAGAATATCCCGGCCGATCAGCTCGGCCTGCCGTGCGGCCTCGATTGCATGGCTGGCCAGATCATCCAGCAGCACCACGAACTCGTCACCGCCCAGCCGGGCCACCGAATCCTTGTGCGGTACGCAGTCGATCAGGCGGGTGGCGACCAGCCCCAGCAACTGGTCACCGGCGGCATGCCCCTCGGTATCGTTGAGTGCCTTGAAATTGTCCAGATCGACCACCAGCAGGGCGCCCCTGGTCTGGTGGCGCTGCGCTGCCCGCAGGGCATGCTCGAGCCGCTCGAGGAACAGGCGCCGGTTGGGCAGTTTGGTCAGCGAGTCGTAGAACGCCAGGGTGCGCATCTGCTCTTCGGTGGCCTTGCGTGCGGAGATGTCCGATAGCGAGGCCACATAATGGGTGGTCTGGCCCTGCTCGTTATTGACCGTGCCGATGGACAGCAGTTGTGGGTAGACCTCGCCATTCTTGCGCTTGTTCCAGATTTCACCCTGCCAGGCGCCATGCTGATCGAGCGCCCGCCACATGCCCGCGTAGAAGCTGCTGTCGTGACGGCCGGACTGCAGCAGGTTGGGCTGGCGACCGATGACTTCCTCGGCGCTGTAGCCGGTGATGCGGCTGAAGGCCTGGTTGCAACGCAGGATGTTCAGCTGGGCATCGGTAATCAGCATGCCGACTTCGGACTCGAAGGCGCGGGCGGCGATGCGCAGGTCCTCATCCAGTTGCTTGCGCTCGCTGATATCCCGGGCCGCATTGAACAGCAGCGGCTGGCCATCGATTTCCAGCAGCACGCTGGTCACCTCGACTGGGAAACTGTGACCATCGCGGTGGCGGAACAGGGTCTCGAAGGTGATCAGGCGGTTGTACTGCAACTGACTGGCGATCAGTTGGCTCAGCTCCTGCGGCGTATGCAGTGCATCCCAGTTGTAGGGCGAATGATCGGTGGGATCACCGCCGGGATAGCCGAGCATCTTGTAGAAGGAGTCGCTGGCCTCCAGCAGTCGGCCTTCACTGTCGAGGATATGGATGCCGTCGCTGGCATGCTGCAGTAGCATGCGGCTGCGCCGGTTGGCCCGGTTGCTGGCCCTGATCTGGCGCCACAGCAGGCATGCGCCGATGCAGGTGACCAACAGAAACAGCAGACCCAACACCAGGGCCTTGGTCAGGTCGTGGCGCCAGGTGAGCAGATAGTCTTCCTCACCCAGCCCGGCGACCACGAACACCGGCATGGCCGACAATCGGCGGAAGGCATCGGTGCGCGGTATGCCATCGGCGGTGCCGTCGCTGTAGAAGATGCCGGTCTGCGCGCCGGACTCCAGCAGTTCGGTCAACTCCTGGGAGCCACCTACCGCGCCGGTATGTCCGGGCGCGGAATCCAGCGGTGGATGGCGGGCCACCAATCTCTTGTCCAGATCACGCACCAGGGCGATGCCGTTCGGCCCCAGATCGAGGCCCGAGATCAGCCTGACGAAATGGCTGGCTGGCACGGTGGCGGTGATGACGCCGGCAAAACGGCCGTCGGCATCATCATAGCGCCGGGAAAATACATGCACCCAATCCTGGCTGAAGCGACTGGGAATCAGCTTGCTGACCAGCAGCCCGGCATCGCTGCTGTCCCGATGGGCGATGAAGAATTCATTCCGGGTAAAGTCGGCTGGCGGTTGTGCACCTATGTTGGAACCGAAACGAACGCGGCCCCGGGCATCGGTTACGCGGATAATGGCGATGTCGCTGATCCAGCTCTCGCGGGATACGAGCAGGGCGTTGACGGTATCTTCCTGCAGCTCACCGTTGCGCAGTTCGGTTTCCAGGTAGGACTGGATTTCCTGTACCACCAGGCCGATCTCGGTGGCCGCACCGCTCACGCTTTGATCCATCAGTAGCGCCAGGTTGGTGACGTTGGTGCGCACCTCCTCGATCTCGCGCTTGTACGAGGCGTGCAGGGTATAGGCCAGCAGAGCGATCATGAACAGGTTCAGGGTCACTACCGTGACAAGCAGCATCGATGCTACGGATTTCAGATTCTGCTGCATGGTATTTCCTGACAGGTGCGGCGTGCCCAGAGATGGGGTGAAATTATATCGCTGCTGCGGAGGGCTGTCCGGTTTGGAGCAGCCGACCCCAGGCGTGAAATCATCGAATAGTGTAGGGGGATCGACGGAACGCGGCGAGTCAAAATGACAACGGAGCTGCACGATCCTTGCTATTGATCGAGTAACCGCCAGTCCAGTTCGCCGCGCGTTGCGCTCAGCAGTTGCTCGCGCAATTCGCCGACTGCGGTCGCCGGCAGACGCAGGCGCAGTTGCACGGTGACCGCATGCCTGACTTCCAGCAACTCTCCTCCAACCTGGCTCAGCAGATGGCGGGCAATGCCTTCATGGGCATAGGGCAACTCGCACCAGACGACCGATGTGGGAATGTGGGCGATCTTGTCGGCCTGCAACAGCGCCTGGGCCACCGCGTCGGTGTAGGCTCGCACCAGACCACCGGCGCCCAGCTTGATGCCGCCGTAGTAGCGCACCACACTGGCCAGCACGCCATCGAGCTGCTGATGGCGCAGCACATCGAGCATCGGCCGCCCGGCGGTACCGGCTGGCTCGCCATCGTCCACCGCCGCGCTGTGCCCACCCGCCAGCAAGGCCCAGCAGACGTGCGCGCAATCCGGATGCTCGGCACGTAGCGCCGCTACCCGCAGCTGGGCGCTGGCCCGGTCGGCGATTGGCTCGACGCAACCGAGAAAGCGGCTCTTGCGGATTTCCAGGAGACTGGTGACGGGATGGGCGAGGCTGTACATAGGCGTCAGCATACCGGGGAAGGATATGTCCCGACAGCCTTGGCACGCTCGCTGGTTGCAAGTGGCATGCAATTAAGGTGTAGAATGATTCGCATTCATTTTGTCGGTCACGTGTCATGTCGCCCGCTGCCCAGCCAACTCGTATCCTCGCCGTCGAAGACGACCCTCTGCTCGCCAACCATCTGCAGCTTCATCTGCAGGGCAGTGGCTATAGCGTCACTCTCAGCCATGACGGCGACGAGGGGCTGCGCCTGGCCGAGAGCGAGGATTTCGATCTGATCCTGATGGACATCCTGCTGCCCGGCACCAATGGCCTGGATATCCTGCAACGTTTGCGCAGCCATCATAGTGTACCGGTCCTGCTGATGTCGGCCCTGGGGGATGAGCAGAACCGCATTGCCGGCTTCAGCCAGGGTGCCGATGACTATCTGCCCAAGCCTTTCAGCCTCGGTGAGTTGAGTGTACGCATCGAAGCCATCCTGCGTCGGGTGGCCTACGAGCGGCGTGAGCAATTGCCACGCGAGCCCAGCGGTGATCTGCACTTCGATGAAATGGACTGCGATGTGGTACTGGCTGGCACGCCGGCTGGTCTCACTCCCAGCGAGTATCGCGTGCTGGAACTGCTCTGGCGACACATGGACGAGGCGCTGAGCAAGCCCTTCCTCTATCAGCAGGCCCTGCGTCGCGGCTATGCCCAGCATGATCGCAGCCTGGATATGCATATCAGCCAGATTCGCCGCAAGCTGCAAGGTATCGGCTACCTTGGCGCGCGGGTGGAGACGGTGTGGGGTAAGGGCTACATGTTGGCCCGCCTGGGATGACGCTGCCAAGCCGGTACTCGCTGTTGTGGCGGCTGACCGGGACGCTGGCGCTGTTCTGCCTGCTGCTGGTCAGCTTGCACGTCGATCTGGGCCGCTTGCTGATGCGCGCCACTTCCTACCTCCCCGAGACCACCAAGACCATCCTGACCGGCTATGCAAAGGAGGCCGAGGCCGACTGGCAGGCAGAGGGCCCCCAGGGTGTTGACGGCTTTCTGCTGCGCCTGCGCGCCCGCGAACAGATCTGGGCCGTGGTAGTGGATGGACAGCAGCGCTCGTTGTCATCACGTCCGCTGGAGGATGCCGAACGGCAGCGGCTGCGCTTTGTACGCCAGTTGGACGGGCAGATGGGGCGGCCTGATGGCACGCCGACCTTCGAGGTGCCGTTCAGTGATGGTGAGAGCCGGTTGGTGATGACCCTGCCGGAGCGCCTGAGCCCGCGTAAATATCGCGAGCTATGGGAAATGCTGTTGCAACGGGTATTGCCGACGCTGCTGGCGGTGTTGCTCGGCATTCTGTTGTATCGCCTGCTGATCGCCCCGCTGGCGACCCTGCGGCACCAGGCTGTTGCCCTGAGCGCCGGTGACCTGGCCGGGGCCTTCAATCATATGGCCGGACGCCTGGAAGACACACTGACCTTCCAGCGCCAGCTGTTGCGTGACCTGTCCCACGAACTGCGCACCCCGCTCAGCCGCCTGCGGGTGGCGGGTGAGCAGGCCGAGGACGTGCAAGCCTTGAGCCAGCGCCTGGAGCGTGAGGTAGAGGTCATGGAGCGGCTGATCGCCGACAGTCTGGAGCTGGTCTGGTTGGATACCGAGCGCCCGAGTCTGCCACTGGAACCGGTGGATGTGGGGCGCCTGTGGGATGTGCTGCGAGAGAATGCCAGCTTCGAAAGCGGCTGGAGCACCCAGCAGCTGCCCTGCGAACTGCCAGCCGACTGTAGCGTACTGGGCAACCTGAACGGCCTGGCCCAGGCCATGGAAAACATCCTGCGCAATGCCATCCGCCATTCACCCGCGGATGGCGTCGTGCGCCTGGCCGGGCACCGGGATGGCAATTGCTGGCATCTGTGGATCGAAGATCAGGGGCCCGGGGTCGAGGCAGGCGAGCTGGAGCGCATCTTCCAGCCCTTCGCCCGGCTCAATGCGGCGCGCCCGGGGGGCGATGGCTTCGGATTGGGGCTGGCCATCGCGCGCAGCACACTGCGCCTGCAGGGGGGAGCGCTGTGGGCGGAGAATCGCGCCCCCGGTCTGCGCCTGACCCTGCGCTTGCAAAGTGTATAGATTGTAAATTGCATTTACTCGCAAATAGCAATGTATATCATTTGCGTCGACCTGCGAAAGCCGTGAGGCGTTGTCTCTGCTCTTCCGGCCCGGTTGCAGCATAAAAATACAGCCAACTGCTCAAATCATTTCTTATTGGAGATAGAAGCATGTCACGCAGTAAGCGTCCCTTCGCTAGGAATTCACAGCCACAGTTCAAGAAAACGCTGCTGGCGGTAACCATGGCCTCGGTGGCCTGCTCGGCTGTTGCGCAACAGCCACAGGAAGCGCTGGACCTGGGTCAGACGGTAGTGACCGCGTCCGGCTTTGAACAGAATCTTCGGGACGCGCCGGCAGCCATCACGGTCATCACTCAGGAAGAGCTGAAGAAGAAGTCCTATACCGATATCACCGATGCACTGAAGAACGTCGCCGGTGTGCAGATTTCCGGTGGTGGCGTCGAACGGTCGATCATGATGCGTGGCATGAGCGCCAACTACACCCTGTTCCTGATCGATGGCCGCCCGGCCCAGGGCAATGATGCCTTCAGTGAGCGCGGTGCCCAGGCTGGTAACTCCGTCAACTTCCTGCCGCCGCTGGAAGCCATCGAGCGCATCGAGGTCATCCGTGGGCCGGCCTCGGCGCTGTACGGCTCCGACGCCATGGGCGGGGTGATCAATATCATCACCAAGAAGGTCGGCAAGGAGCTGACCGGTAGCATCACCGCCGAATATGCCATGGCCGGCAGCGGCAACGATGTGAACGAGGATGGCTTCCAGACCAGTGCCTACCTGAACATGCCGCTGATCGAGGATGTGCTGGGCCTGCAACTGACCGGTGCCTTCCAGAACCAGGATGAGAGTAACTTTGTCGGTGGTAGCGATAGCGCCGCCACCGATCCCGAGTACAAGAAGAGAAACGCCGGCGGCAAGCTGTCGTGGAATCTCAATGAGCAGAATCTGTTTACCTTCGGGCACAGCTACACCCAGCAGGAGCGCTGGAAGAATCCCGGGCGCAGTCTCGCAGAGGATGCCGACCCTACCTATACCGACTCGGTCAAGAAGAACTACTTCCTGTCCCACGAGGGCAAGTACGGTAATGTCTTTACCAACTCCTACATCAACCATGACCACTCGGAAAACAAGACGACCCTCAACCCCAATACCGGCAAGGGTATCGAGTTCGAGGTGACCACAGTCAACACCCAGGCCAGCTGGTTCCTCGGGGCGCATACCCTGACCGGCGGTCTGACCCACAAGTATGAAAACCTGGAGGCCGGCAACAACGGCTTGCCGGCGAACGTGGTCGATCCGGACGAACTGGTGAAGATGAACCGTTATCAGAACTCCGTATTCCTGGAGGATAACTGGAGTCTGACCGACGATCTGATCCTGACCCTGAGTGGCCGTCTGGATGACAATCAGCAATTCGGCAGCGAGTTCAGCCCCAAGGTCTATGCCGTGTGGCACATGAACGACAACTTCACGCTCAAGGGTGGGGTGACCTCTGGCTACAGAGCGCCTGATCTGCGCCAGAGTGCTACCGACTTCGGCATGACCTCCATGGGCGGTGTGGCCATCGGTAACCCCGATCTGAAGCCGGAGACCAGTCTGAACCGTGAAATCGGTATCCATTACGAGAACTTTGATCTGGGGCTGGCCGGCTCGGTAACCGCCTATGTCATTGATTATGACGACAAGATCAACCGTACCGGACGAGTCTGCGAGCCAAACCAAGATCCATGTATTTATAACGGCAAGGAGTATGCTCCCCACCAGTTTGGCTATACCGCCTACGAGAACATAGACGAGGTTGAGCTGCGCGGTGTCGAGTTCACTCTGGACTATGACATCCTGGATAACCTGATCTATCGCCATAGCTATACCTACACCGAGACCGAGCAGAAATCCGGTGACTTCAAGGGCAAGCCGCTGAACAACGTGGCCAAGCATATGTTCAATGCCTCGCTGGACTGGCAGGCCACTCAGCGGGTCAACCTCTGGGTTCAGGGTAACTATCGGGGCAAGACCACCGGTGACTGGTCAACCAACAGCGGCGGCGGGCGTCAGAATGGTGTCAAGTACCCGTCCTACACCTTTGCTGATGTTGGTGTGGTATACCGGCCCCAGGATGATCTGAGTCTGAAAGCCGGTGTCTACAACGTCTTCAACAAGGAAGTGACCACCGACGGCGATTATGCCTACAACCTGGATGGCCGCAGGCTGATCTTCGCCCTGACCAAGAGCTTCTGATCCCGGCCCCTGAAGCCCCCAGCCCCTCTGGTTAATAGCCAGAGGGGCTTTTCACTTTGAACAGTGCAGACGATTTGAAGGTGCAAGCACATGAAGAAGGAAGCTGGCTATGTTCTGGATGTGTCCTATCCGGCCCATTTCCATAAGGAAATCCAGCCTGTCTGGCTGAGCAGCCTGACGCACTTTCTCGGTACAGTGGCACCGGATATCAGCAAGCCCTACTCCTATTGCGAGCTGGGTTGTGGTGTTGGCATCAACCTGCTGGTGGCCGCAGCGACCAATCCACTGGGACAGTTCGTTGGCGTCGACTTCAACGAGTGGCACCTGGCCGTTGCCCGGGATGCGGCGCGCTTTATCGGGCTGGACAATATCCGCTTTATCCAGGCGGACTTCGCCCGGTTCGCCCAGGACAACAATCTGTTCTTCGACTTCATCGTGAGCCATGGCGTCTGGTCATGGATCGCGCCCAACCATCAGCAGAGCATGCTGCAACTGGTGCAGAAGTTCCTGAAACCCAAGGGACTGTTCTACCTGCACTACATGTGTCATCCCGGCGCGACCCAGATGATGCCGGTGCAGAAACTGCTCAATGAGCTGGCGCACCACCGGGCAGGGACCGCCGAGCAGAATATCCAGGCCGGGCTCGAGTTGCTCGGGCGGTTGGATGGTGCTGGGGCTTTTGTCGACCAGCCCCGTTTGAGCGCCAGCGTACAGGGCTTGCCAGGAAAGGGGGCGGCCTATCTGGCCCATGATTTCCTCACCGACTACTGGCGTCCGCAACACTCGGTGGACGTGCACCGGCTGGCGGCCCAGGCCGGTGTGACCTACCTGGGCAGCGCCGATACCTTCGACAATCTGGAGGGCTTGTCCATCCCCGGTAACCTGCAACCGGTGCTGGCGGGCATCACTTCCCCGGCGGTACGGGAAACGGTAAAGGACCTGGCGCGCAACCAGCACCAGCGCAGGGACCTGTTCCAGCGTGCCCCCGAGCGCCTGTCGGCCCAGCAGCATCTGCAGCAGGTGGATGCGATACGCTTTCAGCTGTTGCCGGAGGCTCCCCGCTCGGGGGGCGTGCACTTTGCCACGCCCATAGGTGCGATCCAGGGGCCGGAAGAGATATTCTCGCCCTTGCTGCAGGCGCTGGCGGCGCGCCCGGTCAGTTTCGCCGAGCTGCGGCAGTTGCCGGCTTTTGCCAACAATGTCGGCTTGCTCTCGCAGTCGCTGCAGATGCTCATGTGGCGCGGCTATGCCCATCCGTTGCGTCAGGGGCAACTGACCAACCCGGAGCCGGTGGGCAGGCTGAAAGAATGGATTGTGCAGCAGCAGCTCAATCTGCAGGTTGTCGAGGACTGCGGAACGGCGACCTATCAACTGCCCGACAAGATGTGAGCAACGCACCCTGGGCCGCGCGCCCAGACGAGTCACCATCTGGATCATGGAGATCACCATGTCTTTTCGTCGTCTGATCACGCTGGGGCTGCTGCTGGGGCTCGGCCTGGTGTCGCTGGGGACCCTGGCCCGGCCCAGCTTCGAGCAGAAGCTCGGCCCGACCCTGGCCGACAGTGGATCGCAGTACTACCGCTTCGACCACTTCGAGCTGGATTCCGCCGATGGCCAGCGCCGCTACCGTATCCACCTGGCTATTCCCCGGCGTGACGCACCGCCAGCCGGCTACCCGGTGCTCTACCTGCTGGATGGCAACGCGGCGCTGGGTGCATTGCGCGAGGAGTGGCTGGCGGAGCAGGATGAGCGTGGTCCCGCGCTGCTGGTGATGATCGGTTATGCCACTGACCTGCGGCTGGATGTCGATTCCCGGGTCTATGACTACTCACCGGCTCTGCAACCGGGCCAGCCGCTGCTGGAGGATGATACCCGGCGGCGCCCGGCCGGCGGTGCGGCGGAGTTTCTCGAACTGATCGAGACGCGCATCAAGCCGCAGGTGGCGGAGCGCTACCCGCTCGATACCCGGCGCCAGGCCCTGTGGGGGCATTCCTATGGTGGCGCCTTCGTACTCAATACACTGTTCACCCAACCGCAGGCATTCCAGCGTTACATCGCCGCCAGCCCGTCGCTGTGGTGGAAGTCCGGCCTGCTGCTGCGCACGGAACAGGACCTGCCGGCCTCGGCTCGGGCGCAGTTGCTGATCCTGCGCGGCAGCGATGAAGCGGGGCCACGTGCGGCGCACGCCCAGCCAGACGAGCGCCGCCGCGCCATGGCGGTAGTGCCCGCCGATGCAGCGCAGCAGATAGCGGCCCGGCTGGCCTCGCACCCGGGCCTGGAAGTTGAGTACCGGGAGCTTGCCGGGCTGGGCCACGGCCCCATGCTGGATGGCTCTATCCTCCCGGCCCTGCGCTGGGCCACCGAGCCGGCCCATTAACTGTAGGGTATAGCGCAGGGGCGCTCCCCCGGGGTTGTCGAGCACCTGCTCGACGACAGATGTGCACGGACTTCACCCCCGCAGGCGTAGCGCAGGCGCGCTACACCCCGGGTTGTCGAGCGCCTGCTCGACGACGGATGCGCACGGACTCTACTTCTGCAGGCGTAGCGCCCGAAGGCGGACCGGGGCTACACCCCGGCTACTCGCTCTTCAACGTGCTCGGTCCAGACTCTGCACCGCCAACTCCAGCGCCCGGTACATATCCAGCCTGGCCGAGCGACCGACATCGGGATGGTTGAGGTCGTTGTCCCGCTCCGAAGGCAGGATCGGTGCGGTCAGGTCATCCGCTTCCATGGGCTCGAAATCGTTTTCCTCTCCGATGGTCATGGCGCTGCGGCGCAGCAACATACGCAGTTGATCCGGCTCCAGCTCAGGGTTGATGGACAGCATCGCTGCCAACAGCCCGGCGACCAGCGGAGTGGCGTAGGAGGTGCCGCAATGTACCGGGCCGGTTTCATCGGCTTCCACCATCGAGCCATGGACACAGGCGGTGGCGGTGATATCGACACGCATATCGACATTGGATGCCTTGCGCCGGGTGGCATACCGGGGATCGTCGATATCGACCTTCCTGTCGCTGCGCTGGTGGCCGCCAACCACGAACAGCTGATCGGTGATGAACGAGGAGGGCAGGCGGTATTCGTCCCGGCCGGAGAATGAGGCACCGTTGCCGGCCGAGTTCACTACCACCACATCGGGATGCTCACGGCGCAGCCACAGGAAGAATTCTTCCAGCAACTCCTCATAACCGCTCATGGCGATCCCGGAGCGGACCAGGGAGTCGACCGGGTCGCCATTGACGTCGATGGCGCCGGTGCGGTGGATGCCCCAGCTCCAGTTCAGTACCCTGGCGCCATCCTCGACCAGATTGACCGAGGCGGCGATATTGGCGGTGATCCCGGCATCCGAGCCGCGGTCGATAATCACATCGAAGCCCGGCCCGACCTTGTCCAGCGCCCGCAGAAAACCGCTGTTGCCGCCATTGTCCCAGGCCGCGGCGAGGATCCCGGCGACAGTGGTGCCGTGTCCCCCGGCCTTGGCCGCATCCCGGGCATACACGCAGACACGGCTGGAATCCCGGCGGCAGTCGCCCGCGTAGTCGGCGAAATCCGGATTGTCGAAGTCCACGTCCCGTTCGATCACGCCGATACGCACCGGCCGGGCGTCGATATCCTGTTGTTTCTGCAGCCGGCGTTGATAGAAATTCACCGCATCCAGAAAGCGATTGGCTGCCCATTCCTGGCTTTCTCGTGCTGGTGGGTCGCTGGCTTCCTGCTCGGTGGACTCTTCGGCACCGGATTCCTCGATCACTACCGCATCCACGTTCACCTCGGCGCCCAGGCGCAGCACCGTCGCGTCACGCTGGTCCAGGTTGCGGGCGGGCAGACGCAATTGGTAGGTATTGAGCGGCGGTATCGCGCCGACCACCTCGGCTTCGTATTTGTCTGCCAGGCGCTGAGCTTCCTCCGCACCGTCATGGCTCTCTTCGATGATCACACTGACCAGATCGACATAGGTGCTCAGGCCTTCCCGGTTCTGGGTCACCGCCTTCTCGTCGGCGGCCAGAACATGACTGCTGCCCAGGCTCAGCCATACCGGGTTGCTGGACTGCCCCTGCTGTTCCAGCCACAGCGGGCCACTCTTGGCCTCGGCAGCATCGATCCGCAGGTGCAACTGATCCTGGCGCTTGCTGACCCGCTGGGCATCCAGCGCCTCCCCATTGATGTACACCTGCCACTGGCCCTCTTGCAGGCCACTGGTCTGTAGGCAGAAGGTCGGCTGGCGACTCTCCAGCAGATCGCCACAGCGCTGCAGTTGAGCGATCCGCAGCGGCTCGGTCGCCATGGCGATGCCGACCACCGCCAGCGATATCAGCACTGCCAGCCGGCGAACAAGCGCATGCATCCTCTTCATCACTACCTCTGACCGTCATTTGCGATGGGCAGGCGAGCTGCCGCCCGGGCCCACTGAGTGTGACCCGCAAATCAATCATTGTTTCAGTGAAAAGGACCCGAGGTGGCCGCAGCAGACGGTCGCTGGGTCATGCGGCGAGCAAGGGCAGTACCACTAGCGGTGCCAGCAGGCTGACCGGTACCACCAGGCGCGGCTGATAGCTCAACAGCAGTGCCTGCCCGGTCGCGGCAATGGTCAGTGCCGAGGCCCAGAGTGCCAGCCCTACGGAGGGGCCGAGGGCCTGGACCGCGGGCAGGATTGCCAGCCCCAGCAGCAGCCAGCCGAGCCAGCGCAGGGCGCGTTGGGCCAGTGGCTGCGGCTTGCGCTTGAACACCTGCTCGAAATGCCGCGGCATGCCCAGGCACAGGCTGCCGAAGGCGCTGACGCACAGCGCCAGACTCAGACTGATCATGCCGACACCTCCGTATGCACTGGCGCCTTGCGTGGCTGGCGTTGTGGACTGCGGGCGGGTTGGTGGCGGCTCAGGGCAAAGGCGGCGTAGGCCAGCAGCGCGGCACTGGCCAATAGCGTCAGGTCCATGCCCGCCAGCAGCCAGTTGCCGGCGGCCAGGGTGCTTGGCAGGCCGCTGTAGGGCAGGCTGAGGCCGAACAGCGGCAGACCCGCGAACAGCACGGCGGCCGCCACCAGTTGCTCCTGCCAGGCGCGCTTATGCGAGCGCAGCAGCGGATGCAGCAGGCACAGCAACCAGGCGATGAGGAAGCTGCGGATTTTCCAGTCGCTGCGCTGCGCCAGCCCGACCGGTAGCAGGCGGTTGGCCCAGAAGTACACGGCGATGGCCAGCGGCAGGCCGGCGACAGTACCGACGTTCAGCACCTCGACCAGGCGATGACCGAAGGGCGTACGGCCCAGCTTTCTGCGTTCGGGCAGGCGCTTGACCACCCACAGCACCAGCCCGGTGGCGATCATCGCCGTACCCAGCAGACCGCTGATAAAGAACAACCAGCGCAGCGGCGGACCAGCAAAGCGGATCAGGTGCAGGCTGCTGAACACGTTGTATACGGCATTGCTGCCCGGTATCGCTGCGGCGGCGGGGGTTGCCAGCGCGGCACCGGTTACCCCATTGAAACGCAGCTGTCTGCTGCCACCGCGTTCGATCAGGCTGTCACCGCCACGCTCGCGCAGTTCGATCTGCGCCCGCTCGGTATTCGGGTTGCTGATCTGGATACTGGCTGTACCGCGTGGCCATTGCTGCTGCGCCTGGGCCAGCAGCGGCGCGATGGCTGTCAGCTCCGCCGCCAATGACTCCCCGGTGGGCCGCTGAACGCCGCGCTCGGGAGCGCCCCGGCGATTGCCGGCTTCGCTGAAATAGGCCTGCATATCGCCCTGATAGGCGCTGTTCACGCCCCAGGGCATGAGCATGTACATGAACAGCAGCAGGCCGCTGTAGGTGATCATGAAATGGAAGGGCAGCGCCAGCACGGCAGTGGCGTTGTGCGCATCGAGCCAGGAGCGCTGGCCCTTGCGTGGGCGGAAGGTGAAGAAGTCCTTGAAGATCTTCTTGTGGGTGACCACCCCGCTGACGATGGCGACCAGCATCACCATGGTGGCGATAGCGACGATCCACCGCGCGGTTACCCGCGGCATGCCATAGAGTTCGAAATGGAAGCGATAGAGAAAGCCGCCACCGCGGGTTTCGCGCACATCCAGCGGCTCGCCGGTGGCGGCATCCAGGCTCAGGCGCTGGCCGCTGCCTCTGCCGATGCGCTCGCCCTGGGCAGCCCACTGGATCTCCAGTGCCGGGTTGCGCTCGTTGGGCAGATTGACGTTCCACTGCGCCGCATTGGGTGCCACTTGCTGCAGACGCTCGATCGCACGCAAGGCGCTGCTGTCGTCCGGGACCGACCCATGCAGCTCGGGCTTCATCCAGAAGCTGATCTCCTGCTGGAAGAAACTCAGGGTGCCGGTGAGGAACACCGCGTACAGCAGCCAGCCGAGCAGCAGGCCGGTCCAGGTATGCAGCCAGGCGTTGGACTGACGAAAGCTGAGCTGTTTCATGACAGTGCTCCGCTGAGCAGCAGATGGATGGCCGGTATCGCGCAGAGCCCCGCCGTGACCAGCCAGGCGCGTCGGGCACTGGCGGCGGCGAAGGCCCAGATGATCAGGGCGCAGTACAGTGCAAAGGACAGCTGGGTGGCGGCCAGTACCGCCTGTGCTCGGGGCAGCGGCAGGGCAAGAGCCAGGCTGGCGGTACTCAGGGCAGTGAACAGATAACCACCGACGATCGCCAGCAGACTCCGTGACAGGATGACCAGCCGGTAGCGTGCGGTCGACGACAAGTCATTGAAAAAGCGATAAGACATGAGCATGGAAGTGTTTTTCCTGGGCTTCACTCAATGGGTGGGGCTTGCAGCGGAATGCTCAGCAGTTGCGAAAAAGTTGCTTAATATACAAATAAGAATACTAATCATAAGCATTTTGTTACATTCTTTACATATGACTATTCCAGTTCCAGCTGACCGGGGGCTGACAAGGCCTGAGCCGCGGTGAATTCATGAAGTTGCTTGTGGTTGAAGATCATCCATCGCTGCGTGACCTGCTGTCGAAACATCTGCAGCGCGGTGGTTTTGTCGTGGATGTGGCCGAGCACGGCCAGCAGGCCCTGGCCATGCTCCGGTTGAGCCGCTACGACGCCATGCTGCTCGATCTGGGCCTGCCCGACATGGACGGCCTGTCGGTGCTGGCGGCTCGCAGCTCGACGCGTAACAGCGACCTGCCCTGCATCATTCTCACGGCCTACGATTCCCTGGACCGTCGCGTCGCCGGCCTGGATGCCGGCGCCGATGATTACCTGCTCAAGCCCTTTGCGATGCCGGAGCTGGAGGCACGTCTGCGCGCGGTATTGCGCCGCGCCGGCCCGCGCAGCGAGAACTGCCTGCAACTGGGCAACCTGTCGTTCTTCCGGGAAAGCCGCGATGTTCTGGTCGGCACGCGCCCGATGCTGTTGTCCAAGCGCGAGCTGGCGCTGCTGGAAGAGCTGCTGCGCAACGCGCCTCGGGTGGTAGTCAAGGATCATCTGGAGGACCGCCTGTATTCATTGAGTGAAGCCGTGACACCGAATGCCATCGAAGCGCTGGTCTCGCGGCTGCGCCGCAAGTTGGCGGCAGCCGGTGCCGACAGCGGCATCGAGACCCTGCGCGGGCTGGGCTACCGGCTGGCGCCGGGCCCGGCCCAGGCACTCAGAAATTGAACGCCACGCCGACATTCAGGCGTCGGCCATCCAGCGTCTTGCCGTAATCCTCTGCGGTGACTTCCTTGTCGAACAGGTTGTACAGGCCGGCATACACATCGAAGCTGTCGCTGACCCGGTACAGGCCTCCGATGTCCACCAGGGTATAGGACGGGATGCGGCTTTCGCTGTCTTCCACGGTCTTGCTCTTGTAGCGGGCCTTGGCCCAGAGTCCCAGCGCGTCGGTAGCCGCCCAGTCCAGGCCGACGTTGAACATGTGTCTGGGCAGGTTGTTGAACGGTTGGCCGACGCTTTCCGGCGAATCCTGCGAGTCGGTGATTTCGCTGTCCGAATAGGTGTAGTTGGTCTTCAGGTCCACCGGGCCGAGGGGCACGTTGAAAAATATTTCCACGCCGCGCAGCTCGGCCGAATCGTGGTTGATGTACTGGCTGATGTACTCGCGGGTAACGCCATTGACATCGCACACCGGGTCGGAGCCGTCGCGGGTGTCGCAGATGACGCGCTTGCCGATCTGGTCCTCGAACTCGGTGTAATAGACGGTCACGCCGGAGTTGATGCCATTGGCCGCATCCCACATCAGCCCGGCTTCATAGTTGATGCTGCTCTCGGGCTTGAGATCGGCGTTGCCCATGTCGAAGGCGCGGCTGCGGGCGGCGTTCTCGACGATATTGGGGTCGGACTGCTTCAGCGTCGGTGCCTTGTAGCCACCGCTCACGCCACCTTTGACTACCCACTCGTCGGTGATGCGATACACACCGTAGAGGCGGGGGATCAACTCCTCGCCATAATGTTCGTTCTCGTCGTAACGCAACCCACCGGTGATCGACAGGTTATCGGTGACGTAGTACTCGTTCTCGATGAACAGCGCGCGCTGCCAGCGCTCCAGTTCCAGATTGTTGGCGCGACCATAGAAGCGGCTGGCATCGTGGTCGGTGGTTTCCCATTTGTACTCGGCACCCAGGGTCAGGGTCTGGTTGCTCAGTGGCAGCACCGTCTTGGTGTTGACCAGGGTGCTGCTGTACTGCGACTCGACGCTGCCGTTCTCGATCTCGACCTTCTCATTGATGGCGAAACTGCGGGTCTCGACGTTGTCGCCCCAATCCAGCTTGTGGGTCAGGCCATAATGGGTGCGGATATTGTTCATCTCGCCGGGCGCGCCGGATTTTTCCGTGCGCTCGTTGTCATGCTCGGCGCGACCGGCTTCCAGCTCGATGCTGTTGGCCTGGTTGAGCACCAGGTTGAGCTTGGCGGTGCCGTCGATGCGTTCCTTGTCGGTGTAGCCGCCCTGGATCCTGTCCTCGTCGCGCTGGTACTGCGAACCGAACAAGGTCAGGCCCAGACGATCCTCGACCAACGGGCCGCTGAGATAGAAGTTGGCCTGGTGTGAGCCGCCGGCGTCGCTGTCCTCGTGGAACAGCCTGTCGTAGCTGAGGCGGCCACTCCACTTGTCACCCACGTCCTTGGTGATGATATTGATCACCCCGGCCAGCGCGCTGGAGCCATACAGCGAGGACATTGGCCCGCGAATCACCTCGATGCGCTCGATCGCCGCCAGCGGCGGCAGCCAGCCGACCTGCGTGGCCGAACCAAACCCGTTGTAGTAGGCCTCGGTGGAGGCCCCCAGCGGCTTGCCGTTGATCAGGAACAGGGTATAGGACTCGCCCAGTCCGCGGATATTGATACTGGTGCTTTCCAGTTTTCCGCCAGCCCCACCTTCAATGGAAACGCCGGGAATATCCTGCAGCGCATCGGTGACGTCGCGGTAGTACTTGCCTTCCAGGTCTTCCTTGCCGATCACCGTGATCGAGGCCGGAGCGTCGATCAACTGCTGCTCGTAGCCGGCGGCGGTCACCACCATATTGCTGAGCTGGACGGTCTCGACCTCGCTCGGTTCGGCACCCTGCGCCGACGTTGCGGCAATCGCCAGGGCGAGGGCGGCAGGTGAAAAGATCTTGTGGCTATAGTTGGTTTGTGCTGGCATGCGCAAGTCATTCCCTGTAAGAAGAAATACAAATGATAGGTATTCTCACTTTGATCGGCGGCGAATATGCCATCACTAGCTGACAGCAACCTGACGGGCAGGGTGATGTCCCTGCTTGGGCGCAGCCTGCGCGCGCGCACCTTGATTGCCCTGTCGTTGGTATTCGTGCTGGGCTTCGGGATTTCCGCCATGCACATATACGGCACGCGGGATGAGCTGCGCCGCGCCATACTGCTGATCCAGGCGAGGGCGGTCAGTGAGGGCTTCACCAGCGATCAGGCTCTGGAAGGGCTGCCGCGCTATCACGCCGGCGGCGAGATGGAATACACCTTGTATGCGCCAGATGGCCAGCTACTTGGCTATTCCGATTACATGAGCCGTCCCCGGCGCCTGCGCACCGCGCTGTTGTCGCGCGAGTCATCCTGGTGGCGCTGGAGCCCTTACGGCGGTGCGAGCATCAACGCCCCGGTACGACTGCCGGATGGCGCGATCCTGATGGTCTCGCGCAATGACCAGACCGAGCGCGCCATGCTCGATGAGCTGCTGCTCGATCGGCTACGCCACAGTCTGGTGCTGATGCTGCCCCTGGGGTTGTTGTGCATTCTGCTGATCCTGCTGTTGCTCAACTGGACCCTGCGCCCGGTACGCCGTGCCGCCCGGCTGGCGCAGGGTATCGGCCCGGCGGCACCGACACGGCGCATACCCTTGCAGGGCCTGCCCGGCGAGTTCCATCCGCTGGCCTCGGCCGCCAACTGTGCACTGGATCGCCTGGCGCATGCCTATGAGGCCGAACGGCGCTTTATCGCCGATGCCGCCCATGAACTGCGCACACCGCTGACCGTACTCGATTTGCGCTTGCAGGATGCCCGCCGCAGCGGTGAGCTGGACTGGCCGGTGCTGGAAGCGGAGATGCGTCAGCTGCGCCGGCTGGTCGGCCAGTTGCTGGAGCTGGCGCGCCAGGAGGGCGCTGCCGAGCGTAATGGGCCGACACAACACACCAATCTGTCGCGGCTGACGCGCGAAGTCACGGTGTCGCTGTTGCCGTTGTTCGAGGCGCAGGGGCGGGACATCGAGGCCCGTATCGAGGATGGCATGCTGTGCCGGGGCAATGCTGATGAGTTGCGCGAGGTCCTGGTCAACCTGCTGGACAATGCCCTGGTGCACGGCAGTGGCAGGGTGCAGGTCAGTCTATGCCGGAGCGCCGATGGCATTCGACTGGAGGTGGCCGATCAGGGCCCGGGGGTGCCGGCGGCACAGCAGGAGGCCATGTTCCAGCGCTTTCGCAAGGGGCGTCAGGGCAGCACCGGGACTGGTCTGGGGTTGGCTATCGTACGGGGCATTGTGGAGAACGCGGGTGGGCAGGTCGGCTTCGTTGCGGGGCGAACGAACGCGTTATTTGTGCTGTTTATGGAGGGCGAGCCTGCCTGCCCGGTTTGACGGCAATGGAAGGATACTCTAGCTTAGGGGAATCAAACGATCGTTTGAGATGCCGGCCCGCTGGCAGGCCGAGCGCTCCGACAACAACAGTAGAAAACGGAACCAGGTCATGAGTACCCCCTCAAGCGCTGCCCAGGCAGATATCCGCTCCGAAAAGATCAGCATCACTGCCCGCGATGGTTACCGTCTGGGCGCCACGCGTTTCCATGCCAATGGGCAGGCCAAAGGTAACCTGCTGGTCGCCGGCGGCACCGGCGTACCGCAGCGCTTCTACCGCCGCTTCGCCGAATACGCGGCGCAGCAGGGCTTCAATGTATTGACCATCGATTACCGGGGCACCGGCGAATCCAGGCCCGCTTCGCTGAAAGGCTTCGAGATGGACTACCTGGACTGGTCGGAGAAAGACCTGCCGGCAGCGGTAGACCTGCTCAGCCAGGACCCGTTGCCGCTGTACTGGATCGGCCACTCCTTCGGCGGTCACGCCATTGGTATGCTGCCCAACCATGACAAGATCACCGCCTGCTTCTGCTTTGGCACTGGCGCTGGCTGGGCCGGCTGGATGCCCAGGAGTGAAGCATTCAAGATCCGCCTGTTCTGGAACGTCATCATGCCGGCGATCGTCGCCTGGAAAGGCTACATGGCCTGGAGCCTGCTGGGCATGGGCGACGACCTGCCGCGGGGTGTCTACCGTGACTGGAAGCGCTGGTGCAAGTTTCCCCACTACTACTTCGACGACCCGAGCATGCCCCAGGTGCATGACCGCTACGCTGCCGTACGCACCCCCTGCGCCTTCATTACCTCCCGCGACGACCCCTGGGCCCCGCCCCAATCACGGGATGCCTTCGCCAGGGGCTACCGCAATGCGCCGCAGACCATCTACGATATCGAGCCGGCCAAGGGCAACGCGCCGATCGGGCATATGGGGTACTTTCGCAGCGAGGCGCAGCCGTTCTGGGATGAGGCGCTGGGGTGGTTGGTGGGGCAGGCGGGGGCGGTGGAGCGGAAAGCCGTTGGGGTGTCCTGAGAGCGTCGGGTTCCTGAGACAGGCACTCTCGGAAAACACGGCGGGGCCCACTGAGGGGCCCCGCGTGTCTGGTTATGACTGCCGATGGAGCGCCATCAATCAGGCGCCCGGTCCAGCGTAGGCATTGGCATTGCGCTTATTGTGTTGAATGACCAATCCGATAAAGCACACTACGGCGATCATGATGCCTATCGGTTTGCTGTATTCCTCAGGCAGGTTGAGACCAATGCCGGCTGTGGCGATATAGGACACGGTAATGGCAGTACCGATCACCGCTGGGATGCTGGCAATCCAGTGGAAGGTACCTCTATCCAGCAGGTACTTGGTTGCCAGCCACAATACGCTGGTCGACAGCAGCATGTTGGAAAACGCGAAGTAGCGCCAGATCAACGAGAAGTCCAGGAAGGTCATCAGATAGGCCACGCCGAGTATCGGTGCTGCCAGAGCCAGCCTGCGCATGGCGGACTGGGGGATATTGAACGCATCGGTGATCGTCAGGCGCAGTGAGCGGAAGGCCGTGTCGCCCGAGGTGATCGGGAAGATGGCTACTGCCAGAATGGCCATGACCCCACCGAAAACACCCAGATAACTGGTCGCGATATGATTGACCACCAGGCCCGGCCCACCCATGTCCAGCATGCCTTTCAGTTCGGCATAGCCGCCAGGGAAAGCGGCAATACCGGCGGTAGCCCAGACGCAGGCCACGATGCCTTCGCACATCATCGCGCCATAGAATACCGGGCGGGCATATTTCTCATTGGTAAGGCAGCGGGCAATCATGGGCGACTGTGTGGAGTGAAAACCACTGATGGCGCCACAGGTAATGGTCAGGAACAGCAACGGCCATATGGGCAGTCCATCAGGGTTGGGAGCCAGGAAGTCATGGTCATGATGGCCGTCGAAAAAGGCAAACACATCACCGAATTGCGGCAGATGGGGTGCTTCGAGCAATATCGCCCCGGCAACCAGGGTGGTCATGACGATCATCAGTAAACCAAACGCCGGGTACAGCTTGGTAATGATCTTGTCGATGGGCAGCAGGGTTGCGAAGAAATAGTACGCCAGGATTACCAGTACCCAGAAGGTATTGCCTGACAGGAAGGTACCTTCGAAATAGGAAAGGTTACTCAGCAGCCCGGCCGGGCTCATGATGAAAACCACGCCGACAAAGAACAGCAGCATGCAGGTGAAGACCAGCATGAAACCCTTGAAGATCACGTTGTAATAGTTGCCAGCAATCTCAGGCAGGCTCTTGCCATCTTCCTTGAGACTCATGACGCCAGAGAAATAGTCATGCACCGCACCGCCAACCACGTTGCCGATGACGATCCAGACCAGCGCTATCGGGCCATACAGGGCGCCCAGAATGGGACCGAAAATGGGACCGATGCCGGCAATGTTCAGGAACTGAATCAAAAACGCCCGTACCGGGCTGATGGGTACGTAGTCGACGCCATCATGCAAGCGCTGCTGAGGGGTTGTGGCTTCAGGATCTATACATGCTTGCCTCTCAACAAAGGGGCTGTAGAACTTGTAGCCAAGAAGAAGAATGGCAAGGCTGGCAAAGAAAATGAGCATTTATTAACCTCGTTGTCATGGGTGAAGACCCGTCAAGCGCTCTATTTTATGGGGGGTTATGCTAAAAGATGTCACGTTAGCAAGGGACGAGCCCCCTGAATACTAGCCTATGGTCGCAGACCAGGCAGTGCACTGATTGGAAAAGGGGGTATTTCCGTAATGATGTGCTGGGCGGTTGGAGGGGCTGGAGGACGTTCGCGGCTGGCGACGGGGTATATAATGCCGCGGACTATCCGATTGTCTGCTGCCCTGCGAGTGACGCACCGATGGCCAACCACCTGTCCATACGATCCTACAGCCGCCAGCGCCATGGCCATGCACATGACTTCCACCAACTGGTGCTGCCGCTGCGGGGTGTGATCGAGATCGAGTTCGATGCCTATAGCGGCAATGTCGCCCCCGGCGAATGTGTACTGATCAGACGTGGGCAGGTGCATCACTTCACGGCGGACACCGAGGCCAGGTTCGTTGTCGCTGACATGGATACCCTGCCGGACAACCTGGCGGGCAGTAGCCCGGCGGTGTTTTCGATCAGCCCACCGCTGATGCGCTATCTCGACTTCATCGAAGCGCAGCTGGAGCATCAGCTCAATCCGGGGTTGGAGCAGTCGATGTTCCAGGTCTTTGCACTGCTGCTGGCCGAGCAGCGACTGATGCCCCAGGTCGACCAGAGGATTCGTCGGCTGCTGGGTTATATCGATGAGCGGCTGGGAGAAAGGCTGGGCATTCACCAACTGGCACGGATCGCCTGCCTCAGTGAAACACAATGCAAGAAACTGTTCCGCGAGCAGGTGGGGCTTACGGTGATGCAGTACCTGACCCAGGTACGCATGGACAAGGCCAAGGCGTTGCTGCAGCACACCGACTACCCGGTCCAGGTGATCGCCGAGCAGGTCGGCTACACCGATGTGTCCGCATTCAGCCGGCGCTTCACTGCCCATTTTGGGCTGTCGCCAACCCGGTTCGCCCGCTGATCCGTCTGATCAGCAGCAAATAGCGTCCTTTCAGCACAAAGCCCGACTGTTTCGACCAATACAATGCGGGTATCGCGAACGACCGCTTTGCCAGGTACAACATGCGTCGACTAGAACCCTATTCCCGTGGCGTGATCGCCATCATCGCTGCCAGTGTCATATGGGGTACCACGGGTACCGCCGCCAGTTTTGCTCCCGAGGTCAGCGCCCTGGCCATAGGCGCGTTTGCCATGGGGGTGGGCGGCGTGCTACTGGTCATCAACGCGCTTGGCGAACTGCTACGGGACAAGGCGCTGTTGCTTGGTCACCGTCGCAGCCTGCTGCTCGGCGGCTTGTCGGTCGCCATCTATCCGCTGGCCTTCTACAGCTCCATGCGGCTGTCCGGTGTCGCCATCGGCACGGTGATCTCCATTGCCAGCGCTCCGCTGTTCACGGTCATGCTGGAGTGTCTTATCAGCAGGAGGCGGATATCCATGCGCTGGGGCCTCAGTTTTGTGCTCGGGGCTGCGGGAATCGTGTTGCTGGCGCTGGGCCAACGCCCGGTAGCGACAACCGTGACCTCTTCCCTGCTGTCTTATCTGGGTGTGGGGCTGGGACTGGTGGCCGGGCTGAGCTATGCGGCCTACTCGTGGGTGGCCAGGCACATGATCGAGCAGGGTGTGGATTCGAAGTCGGCCATGGCCAGCCTGTTCGGGATTGCCGCCATGCTGCTGCTACCAACGCTGGCGGTCACCGGGCACAACCTGTTTGCTACGGCAACCCACACGAGCGTGGCGCTATACATGGCCTGCATTCCGATGTTCGTCGGTTACCTGTGCTTCAGCTACGGCTTGAGATATATCGCGGCCAGCACGGCTACCCTGATCACGCTCCTTGAGCCGGTGGTCGCCGTGCTGCTGGCGGTATTGATCGTCGGAGAATGGCTGTCGGCGGCAGGCTGGATGGGCATACCGCTGATCATGCTGAGCCTGCTGTTGCAGACCATGCGACTGCCTGCGGACAGGCGAGGGGCGGCTATAAAAGCCTCGTCAACAAGCGCTGAAGAGCTGTGACGGCACCCGCCTGGGTGCCGCCGTTTGCGAAGGTAGCTGGTGTGTCAGTGATGCGATTCCATGGTGCTGAACTCCCGCTGAACCTCTTCGTTGTGGCGGTGCCCCATCAGCAGGGAAACGACCACGGCGACCAGGGCGCAGGCCAGGAAACCGGGCACGATCTCGTACATCAGCGCCTGCAGGCTGGGAATATAGCCCCAGAAACCCACGACCACCGCACCTGCGATCATCCCGGCCAGAGCCCCCATCGCGGTGAGCTTGCGCCAGAACAGCGACAGCAGGATGATCGGGCCGAAGGCGGCGCCGAATCCCGCCCAGGCAAAGGCGACCAGCCCGAGGATATTGGAGCGCGGATCGATGGCCAGCAGGGCGGCTACCACCGCGACTACCAGTACACCCAGACGTCCCAGGCGGACCTGCTGCAGCGCCGACAGATCCTTGCCAAAGATCTTGTACAAATCTTCGACCAGCGCTGACGAGCAGACGATCAACTGGGAGGAAACCGTGGACATGATGGCGGCCAGCACGGCCGCCAATACCATGCCGGCGATAAGCGGATGGAACAGGATCTGCGATAGCAGCAGGAAGACGGTTTCCGGGTTGGCCAGGGTTTGCCCGCTGGCGTGGAAATAGCCAACACCGATCAGGCCGGTGAAGACCGCACCGCTGGCGACCAGGACCATCCAGCCAATGCCGATCCGGCGGCCGGCCTTGGCATCTGCCGATGAACGCAGGGCCATGAAGCGTACGATGATATGCGGCTGGCCGAAGTAACCAAGCCCCCAGGACGCGGCCGAGATGATGGCCAGCAGGCTGCCGCCGAACAGCAATGAGGTGCGACGCAGCTCATCATCCGGGTTGGCCAGGTTGTGGGCGGCGTCAGCGGCATGGATGGCGTCAATCGTCTCACCCAGACCCCCCATGCTGACAATGGTGATCAAGGGAACAAGGATCAGCGCAGCCAGCATCAGCAGGCCCTGCACCACATCGGTCAGGGAGGCCCCCAGAAAACCGCCGAACAGGGTATAGGTCAGGGTGATACCGGCCACCAGCAGCATGCCGAACAGGTAGTGGGTATTGAACGAGGCTTCGAAGAATACCCCGCCAGCGACCATGCCGGAGGATACATAGAAGGTGAAGAACACCAGGATGATGATGCCGGAGGCGATCCGCAGCAGGCGGGTGTTGTCCTTGAAACGGTTTTCGAAGAAGCTCGGCAGGGTGATCGAATTGTTGGACACCTCGGTGTAGGAGCGCAGCCGGGGTGCCACGAAACGCCAGTTGAGATACGCGCCGATGGTCAGGCCGATGGCGATCCAGGCTTCCACCAGGCCCGATGCGTAAATGGCTCCCGGCAGACCCATCAGCAGCCAGCCGGACATGTCCGACGCACCGGCAGACAGCGCGGCGACGCCCGGCGAGAGTTTGCGCCCGGCGAGCATGTAGTCGTCCAGGTCGGTGGTCTTGAAATAGGCGTAGTAACCGATGCCCAGCATCGTCAGGAAGTACAGGCCGATGGCGATCAACTGATAGGTCTGGTCTGTCATGGGAATGCCCTCTGCTCTGGGGAAGCCCCGCAGGCGGGGCAGTGGCTATTGTTGTTATTCAGCATTGAAACGACTCCTTGTAGGAAGGGGAGGTAATCAGTCATCTCCCTGCGCCAGCAGGCTGGCATTGCCGCCTATTGCCGCGGTATTGATGGTACGGGTTTTTTCAGTGACAAAGCGCAGCAGATAATGCGGCCCGCCAGCCTTGGGGCCTGTACCGGAGAGCCCCATACCGCCAAAGGGCTGAACGCCCACAACAGCGCCTATCATATTACGATTGATATACACATTACCTATGCGAACTCGTCGTTCGATGTCAGCGGCGAGTCCTTCATTACGGCTCTGGATGCCAAACGTCAGGCCATAGCCGCAGCGGTTGATGCTCTCGATAACCTGGTCTATTTCTGTCGCGCGGTAGCGAATGATGTGCAGGACCGGACCAAAGTGCTCGGCTTCCAGCTCATCGATGCGGTCCAGCCTGAGGGCCACCGGAGCCACGAATTCGCCATTCGCTCGCCATGCGTCGGGTACAGAGGTTTCGGCCAGTACCCGGTCCTGCTGGCGGCATTGCTCGATATGCGCCTGCAGTTTCTGTCTGGCCTGGGCATCGATCACCGGGCCGACATCGGTGGCCAGAGCGCGTGGATCACCCAATTGCAATTCCTGCATGGCACCGGCAAGCAGTTCTTCCACCTTTTCAGCGATATCCTCCTGCAGGAACAGCACCCGCAAGGCGGAACAGCGTTGTCCCGCGCTGGCAAAAGCGGACTCCACAACATCGGCAACGACCTGCTCGGGCAGGGCGGTGGAATCGACAATCATGGCATTCTGACCGCCGGTTTCGGCAATCAGTGCCGCCAGAGGGGCGCCTTGACGCTGGGCGAGGTTGAGATTGATCTGCCAGGCGGTCGCGGTTGAACCGGTAAAGACCACGCCGACAACGCGAGGATCACTGGTGAGCAAGGGGCCAAGCTCCTTGCCGGAGCCGGGCAGGAGCTGCACGACATCCCGCTCGATGCCGGCTTCATACATCAGCTCGACACAGCGATGGGCCACCAGTGATGTCTGCTCGGCGGGTTTTGCCAGTACCGTATTGCCTGTAACCACAGCGGCAGCCACCTGACCCAGGAAAATGGCGACCGGGAAGTTCCACGGGCTGATGGCAACGAACACGCCTCTACCGGTGAGATAGAGTTCATTGGATTCACCGGTGGGGCCTGGCAGCTGGGTTGGTTGTCCCATCTTCTGCTCGGCCTGATGGGCGTAATAGCGGCAGAAATCCACGGCCTCGCGGATTTCGGCAACGCCATCGGAGAGCTGCTTGCCAGCTTCACGGGCACACAGTGCCATCAACTCGGCAAAGTGCATTTCCAGCAGGTCAGCCAGGCGCCGTAGTTTGGCGGCGCGCTCCGTCACCGCAACGGCATTCCAGCGCGGGAAGGCGAGCGCGGCGGCGTCCAGCGCACGCTGCACCTGCTCGGCCGTGGTCCATTCGATCTGCCCAACCTGCTGGCGGCGATCAAAGGGGCTGACTACGCTCCGGCTTGGCCCCGCATCGGTATCAGCTGCCTGAGCCAGCAGGGGCCGGCCTTGCCACTGATGTTGATCCCAGGACCGCATGGCCTGGAGCAGAGGATCAAGCTGGCTATTGATCAGCAGGTTCACCCCTTTGGAGTTCGGCCGTTCCGGTCCGTAGAGGTCATGGGGCAGCGGGATGCTGGTGTTGCGATAGGCCGCCTTGCCGCTGAGGACTTCCAGAGGGTGGCGACAGAGTTGCGCCACGGGAACGCGCTCATCGACCAGTTGATGTACAAATGAAGAGTTGGCTCCGTTTTCCAGCAGGCGGCGTACCAGGTAGGGCAACAAGTCCTTGTGCGCCCCTACCGGTGCATAGATGCGGCAGTAGCTACCCGCCGGGGCAAGCTGCAAGGCCTGCTTGTACAAGGCTTCACCCATGCCATGCAGCCGCTGGAACTCGATGGGCCTGTCTCCGGCCATGTCCAGCAGGCAGATCAGCGTGTGGGCATTGTGGGTCGCAAACTGGGGAAACAGTCGGCCACGGGTGATGTCCGAGAGCAGATAGCGAGCGCAGGCGAGATAGGCAATATCGGTGTTGGCTTTGCGTGTATAAACCGGGTAGTCGGCGAGCCCTTCTATCTGCGCCTGCTTGATCTCAGTATCCCAGTAGGCACCCTTGACCAGGCGAACGGGAATCTCGTCACCCTGTTCGGTTGCCAGGCGGGTCAGCCAATGCAATACCGGCAGTGCACGCTTGGAGTAGGCCTGTACCACCAGGCCCAGCTTGCCCCAGCCCCTGGCCTGCTGACGATAGACCTGCTCCAGCACCTCCAGCGAGAGTTCAAGCCGATCCGCCTCTTCGGCATCCAGGGTGATCGCCACATCCAGCTCTCGGGCACGGGTCACAAGCAGGCCCAGCGTGTTGCCGAGCTCCTTGAGTACCCGGTCACGCTGGCTGCGCTCGTAGCGTGGGTGCAAGGCGGACAGCTTGATCGAAATGGAGGGCGCAGGGGCCGCAGCCGTGACCTTGGTGCCGGCCTGGCCAACACGCTCGATGGCATCCAGGTAGGCGGAGAAATAACGTTGGGCATCCTGGTGGGTGCATGCCGCTTCGCCGAGCATATCGAAGGAATAGGTGTAGCCCTGCTTGAACAGGGGTTTGCCATTGGCGAGGGCTTCCGGCAGGGTGCGACCGAGCACGAACTGATGTCCCATCAGTTTCATCGCGTGGGACATCACCTGACGCACGACCGGCTCGCCCAGACGGCTGATCAAACGATTGAATACGGGGACAGGCTGATCATGGCGCGGGTCCATCTTCACCACCCGCTTGGTCAGTATCAGCCCCCAGGTAGAGGCGTTGACCAACAGCGAATCACTTTGTCCCAGGTGGCTTTTCCAGTCAGCGACGGACAACTTGTCGCGAATCAGGGCTTCCGCGGTGCGGGAATCAGGAACACGCAGCAGTGCTTCCGCCAGGCACATCAACAGCACGCCTTCCTGGGTGTCGAGACTGTACTGCTGCAACAGTTGATCCAGGCTGTCTATGGCATCGCCCTGGCGGCGTACCCGCTCAACAAGCTCTGCGGTGCGCTCATGCAACCGTTGAATATGCTCTGGCTGGTGATCCAGCAACTGGATGAGCTCAGGCATCAAGGTGTTTTCATCCACCATGTAATGCTGGCTGATCTGCCGAGCCAGTTGCTGCAGGCTCTGGTGTTCCAGATCGGGATGCAGCAGGTCGTCAGCTGCGCCGTGTTGTTGCCTGTTCTGATCATGCAGCGGGTGAGGTAGAGGCATGGTGCACCTTGGCATTTTTGATTTTGATCAGCAGTGTGGCGGGAAGAGGCAAACGCTGTCTTGATCAGAGCTCAGTTGTTTTTGTTTCAGGCTCGGAAACCTCGGAGCGCCTCACTGGGGTTGATGGTGTCAAAATGTGTCATATCTCACTATAGTTGACCGTTACAGACTTTGGGGGAAAAGGAGCTGGGTATGCAGGCCAGAATCCGTCACTGCACGCTGCCGACCAGCGGCATGCACCATGACCACCCCTGGCATCAGATGGTGATTGCCCTGTCCGGTCAGGCCGAGTTCGAGATTGCCGGTCACGGTGGCCGGGTGGATGCCATGCATGGCTGTCTGGTGCCGGCGGGTGAAGTGCACTTCTATGAAGGCAAGGGGGACAATCGCCATGTGGTGCTTGACCATTACAATCCTTCCATGCCGGAGCTGGAGCGGTTGTTTGATCGACCGCGCTACTTTACTGCCGATGCCAGCCTGCGCCTGTTGCTGAGCTTTGTCGATCAGGAAGAAAACCTGTGGCAGGAGTCTGCACTGGCGGCAGAGGGCATGGCGCAGGTTATTGTTTCCAGCCTGTATCAACGCCTGTTTCATCAAGTGCAGCGCCTGCCCTCGCCCAGGCAGCGACTGGACCTGGTTCAGCTGGAAACCTATATCCAGCAGCATCTTGCTGCGCCATTGACGGTGGCGGAGTTGGCACAGGTGGCCTGTGTCAGTACCGGTCACTTTCATCAGATATTCCGCCAGGCGACGGGCAGGACACCTGCGAACTATGTGCTACAGGCCCGTCTGGAACGTGCCCGTGAACTGTTACTGCATACCCGCCTGGGTCTGGGCTGCATTGCGGAACAGGTCGGCTTCTCCAGCCAGAGCGCACTGACCCATGCCTTCCGCCGTCACTGGGGCAGCACACCGGGGCTGCTCAGACGTCACGGTAGCGCAGACGGTCGATGATCAGCCGCCGCCAACGAGGCCTGTCTCGGGTGGCGGCTAGCCTGAGAAGTATTTTCAAACCACGGCTGGGCCGGTAGAAAAGCGGCTAAACGCTCCATGAATACCTGTGCCCGTGCCGATGACGACAAGCGATGTGGGCGTATCAGGTAGATGTCGCGACGTTGTCCAGCCCATTGCGGTAGAACCCTGATCAGTTTCCCGGTGGTCAGGTCGTCCCAGATCTGACTTAACGGCAGTAATGCCAACCCGGCGCCAGCCCGTACCAAGGTGGCCACCAGCGCCAGATCATTGACCACATATTTATGCTGTATACGTATCGTCGCCTGCTCATTCGCGTTGCTGGTTAGATGCCAATCTGCGATGGCGCGACTGGTCACCGTGGTATGGCGCTGGATGTCCCCAGGTGTCTGCAAGGTAGCAAGGTCAGGCAAGGAGGGACTGGCAACCAGCACGGTGGGAATGGCCCCCAGATAGCGCTGAACCAGTGCTGAGTCCGGCTGCGGGCCGATGCGAATGGCCAGATCGGCCTGGGCGTGCAGCAGATCGTCAACATCGTTGTTCATCTCAACGGTGAGTTCGATGTCTGGGTAGCGTGCAATGAAGTCTGACCAGAAACTATCCAGTGGGCCGGTGGCGAAATTGGTGGGTGCCAATATCTTCAGCGGTCCGGCAAGGCTGTGTAGTGCGGCGCTGAGGTTGTCGAGCCTATGGTTGAGTGCGCGCACGTGCCCGCTGCACTCATCGAAATAGGCACGGCCTTCCCGAGTGAGTGTCAGGCCGCGGCTCGAACGATGCAGAAGACGGCAGCCCAGTTGTTGTTCCAGGGCGTTCAGACGGCGCGATGCCGTTGCAATCGTCAGCCCGGTGCGTTGGGCGGCAGCGGTCACACTACCTTCTTCCACGGCCGCAATGAACAGATGTAGAGCATCGAGCATGTTTGCATATACGAGAAATAAGATTCGAAAAATGACTCTACTTGCAAATTTATCTTATTGGTAGCCTGTCTGCTTCCAATAAGGAGATAACCATGAGCGTGTACTACTTGAGTGCCCGGATCCGGGCAACCGATACCCAGCGTCTGGATGAGACAAGGCGAAAACTGGCAGAGCTGGCAACCGTAACCCGCAAGGAGCCTGCTTGCCATCTGTTCAGCGCATTCGAGGATAGTCAGCGTAGCGGTGACTTCATCCTGTGGGAGTGCTGGGAAGGAAAGGCCGGGCTGGAAGCGCATCACGCCTACAGGCATACCCGGGAGTATCTCGCGCAGGAATTGACCGAGATTGTCGAAATCACCGAATTGACGGCCCTGCAGGGAAAAGCGTTATGAGCGTGCGTTACCGCTGTGTGTTTGCGCTCATCATGTCGCTCTTGCTGTGTTTCCTTATGACCGCCTGGGTGACATGGACCAACCTGGGATGGCAGGATGACTATTTCCTGCAATGGATGCATGCCTTCATCACCGCCTGGCCAGTGGCAGCCCTGGTCGCCTTCGCCTTTGGGCCGGTGGCCCATCGTCTGACCCAGCGCCTATTGCGATAGTCGCACGAGCAGGCGTGGTGCAATGATAGGCCGCGGGCCATTGCGTTCCGCAGAGTGCCAACCTGGAGCTCTGAACAATGGAAAGGACAGTTCAAGGTGAAAGAGCGTGCCAGGCATATCTTCAGGCTGCTGGAGTCGGAGGTCGCGGCCAATAGGTTGATTCTGCCTTCCCTGCCGGAGGTGGCATTACGGGTGCGCACGCTCACCACCATGGACAGTACCACCTTTGCCGAGCTGGAGCGGGAGATCGCGCGGGATGCAGGTATTGCGGCACGCGTGATGAAGGTGGCAAATAGCTCATTGCTACGGCGAGGTGTACCCATCGCCTCCCTGAAGCAGGCGGTCGCCTGTCTGGGGATGAACCTGGTGCGCTCCCTGGTTACGCAATTGGCGGTACTGCAGACCATGCAGAGCGCGGGTGGTAATAGGGAGCGGCTGCGGGGATTTGTGGCTGGGGGTGTGCATATCAGCGCCCTGTGCCACTGCCTGGCAGAGCCCTTTCCTCATCTTGATGCTGAACTGGCTGCCCTGGGTGGACTGCTGCACGATATCGGCAAGTTGCCATTGCGCGAGCTCTTGCAACGCCAGCCGGAGTTGAGCTCGCTGGAGCGGCTGCAATTCGAGTTGATGCTGCATCCCCATGTGGGTGCCATGCTGCTGCGTCACTGGCAGATGTCCGACGAGCTGGTGCAAATGGCTCGCTGGCATGAATCCATCCTGCGCGAAACCGGTAATCCACAGCCCGACTACGTGGACCTGGTGATCGCCGCCAATCTGCTGCATTACGGTACGCAGAAGGGCCGCTACGCACGTTATGCCGGCATCGATATCCCGGCGGTGGGCAAAGTCGCCAATACTGGGCACCGCGTCAATGACCAGAATGGTGCACAGTTGCGAGTCGAGTTGATGCAGGCATTGGTCAGCGGCTGAGTGTTGGCGGTGCCCAAATCTTTCATGAGACAGGAGGTCATTCATGAGTAATCAGAACCTGGCAGAAACCCTGTACACCTCCATTGCCGATGTTATCCAGCAGGCGCGACAATCAGCTCCGTCAGGTGGTCAATCAGCAAATGGTACAAGCCTATTGGCATATTGGCCGTCTGATTGTTGAAGAAGAACAGCGGGGTCGGGAGCGGGCGGAGTATGGAAAGCGGCAACTGGAGACGCTGGCCAGGCGCTTGCAAGACGAGTTTGGCAAGGGCTTTGATGCTACCAACCTGAGGAAAAATGCGTCAGTTTTATCTGACCTTTCCAATTCGAGACACACTGTGTCTCGAATTGAGCTGGTCGCATTACCGCTGTTTGATGCGTATTGAAAACGCTCGTGCCAGGCAATGGTACGCAGAGGAAGCCGCACAGCAAAACTGGAGCGTGCGCGCCCTGGAGCGCCAGATCGGCGTACTCTATTACGAGCGCCTGCTGGCCAGCAAAGACAAGGTCGCCGTTGAGCAGGAAGCACAGCAGAAAACCGCCTCCCTGCTGGAAGACCCCAGGGAGTTTCTGCGCGATCCCTACATCCTCGACTTTCTCAACCTGCAGGACAGGACCTACCAGGAAACCGATCTGGAGCAGGCCGTCATCAGCAATCTGCAGCAGTTCCTGCTGGAACTGGGCAAATGGACATGTATGTACGCATGTACGAAGAACAGAGGCGCCGCGCCGACGACAACCCGACCATCGGCCTGATTCTGTGCAGCGAGCGCAGCAACACCGTCGCCAAATACTCGGTACTGAGTGAAGGCAAGCAGCTGTTCGCCTCAAGATACCTCACCGAGCTACCCAGCGAAGAAGAGCTGGAGCGGGAACTGGAGCGCGAGCGCGACAGAGTGCTACGCATTCAGGAAGCCGCAGCCCGATACCAATCAGACGCTCGGCAACAGGACACCGGAATGACTCATGCTGGCAGGCAAGATCCGTAACCACATGGACAAGTTCTGGGAAAAGTGCTGACTGGCCATCCACTTGGAAAGAGCTCAAAGGGGCATCGACTTCCCGCAATGCGCCGCTGCGATTTGCACATAATGGACATCGGCCAACGCAATACTAGCATCACAGTAAGCCGCAGTTGCTGGTGATAATCGAGCAGCAAGGGCTGACCCGTATCTTGCCACTGACCGCAACCGGAGGAAGCTGTATGCGTATTTTACTGACCGGCGGCACCGGATTGATTGGCCAGGCGCTGTGCCAGCTCTGGCTGAAGCAGGGCCATGAACTGATCGTCTACAGTCGCCGCCCGCAACAGGTCGCCCGGCTGTGCGGCAGCGGAGTGCGTGGCGTGGCTACGCTGGAGGAGTTGGGCGGCATCCGGCTGGATGCGATCATCAATCTTGCCGGTGCGCCCATTGCCGACCGACGTTGGACCAGCAAACGCAAGGCAGAACTGCGAGCTAGTCGCATCCATCTGACCGACCGGCTGGTCCGCTGGATGGGTACGCTGTCACAACCGCCAGCCACATTGGTTTCCGGCTCTGCCACCGGTTGGTACGGCGATGGCGGTGAACAACTGCTGCATGAAGACGGTCCGCCGGCCAGCAGGGATTTTGCCAGCCAGTTGTGTATGGACTGGGAGCAAAGTGCACTGCGCGCCGAGGCGCTGGGTGTGCGCGTCGTGCTGGTGCGCACGGCACCGGTGCTGGCGGACGGCAAGGGTTTCCTGGCCCGGCTGCTGCCACTGTTCCGCCTGGGGCTGGGTGGACGCATCGGTAGCGGTCAGCAATGGATGCCCTGGATTCACCTGCAGGACGAGGTGGCAGCGATTGACTTTCTGCTGCGTCATTCCGATGCCCGCGGCGCCTATAACGCCTGTGCACCCGGAGCGGTGCGCAACATCGAGTTTACCCGCTGCCTGGCCAGGGTTCTGCACCGGCCGGCATTGCTGCCGCTGCCGGCCTTTGCGTTACAGGCGATGCTGGGCGAGCTGTCCGGCATGTTGCTGGGTGGCCAGCATCTGCAGCCGGAACGCCTGCAGGCACTGGGCTTCGAGTTTCGCCATGCCATGCTGGAGGAAGCGCTGATGGATCTGCTTGGTTGATATCTACCGGTGATGGCGAGGGCGATGCATTCAAGTGGTCGATCGTCAAGGTAGGCAAATGTACGGATACGAATGTTGACACAAAGCTCCCTGTAAATTCGGCCTACTATCGACTCTGCCAACCCACGACGGCCCTGGCGACACTGGGACCGATCGATAGCACAATCAGCAGACGCAGGAACTGTGAAGCCAGGATCAGCGGCAGATACACATTGGTGTCCCGTGCAATGATGACGATGGTTTCGATACCGCCCGGACTCATTGCAAGGTAGGCGGTGAGAATATCTGTGTCCAGCACCATTCGCGCCAGCACCAAGGCTACCAGCCCGCAAACGAAGACCACCAGCACAATGGCCGCCAGCATGATTGGCAACAGGCCAAGGCAGTGCCTTATGGTGCTACGAGTAAACATCAGGCCTACGTACCAGCCGGTCACGGCAAAGGCCGGGATAAAGATAAAGGACGGAATTTCAAACCTCACGAGGCCTGCACCCTGCAGCGCTGCCCCCCCGAATGCCGGAAGAAAAAGCGCGAGCGAATTGATGCCGCTCAGTCTGGCTGCGATATACCCGGATAGCGCCAGCGCCAGTCCCGCAAGCAAAGGGCTGTAGTCTGCCGGCGCGGACCAGACCAGCCCCAGCGGTCCCGAGTCGCCGACACCCTCCTGCCCCTGATCAAGCAGCGCCGCCATGGCAATGGACGCAACCGAGACCATGACAATTCGGGTGTACTGCATCATCGCCACAATGCGTGCGTCAGAGCCCTGGCTGTCCGCCAGCAGCACCATTGCCGAAGCCGCACCGGGGAAGAGTCCCCAGACTGCCGTGCTGTCGGGCAGCCATTTGCGCCGGGTGATCAAGGTCGCCACGGCGATGATGAGCACCAGGGTGGCGATATTGGCTGCGCTGAGCGCCAGCCAGTGGTCGCGGTATACCGTCAGCAGGCTGGGCGTGATGAAGCCTGCTATCAGGCAGCCCATGATGCTTAAAGCCCCGATGGAGAACTGCCGATGCACCCGTAGTCCGGCGCCGCTGATGGCGAACACTACCGCCGCCAGCATCGGGCCAAGCATGAAAGCACCTGGCAGTTGCAGCCGATACATCAAGGTGGCGGCCGCCACAGACAGTAATGCCAGTACCAGCCATAAGCCCACTCTGCGTTTGCCGTTGTTCATTATCGGGGCCTTGTTGATGTGAAATCCATGCAGCATCTCGCTGCGCCCTACTGAAGATGGAGAAAATATACTGTTGATAGTTTTTCGTAAATCTGTATGAAAATTGTCCATGCGTATAAATATGTAGTGTACAAATTAAGTACACATTTACATCGAATTTGTGCATGCGTATCCTCCATTCCCAATCTTACTGCTCGTCCTTTGACGAGCAGAGCGCGCGCAGATTTCGAGTTACCGGTGGAATTATCTGGAGCAGCCATGCAGCCGAAAACCCTCTACGACAAACACATTGATTCCCACACCATCTGCAAGCTCGACGATCAGGGACATGTGTTGCTCTACATCGACCGCCAGGTCGCCAATGAGTACACCAGCCCGCAGGCTTTCAGCGGGCTGCGTGAGGCAGGGCGCAGGGTGTGGCGGCCTTCTGCGACCCTAGGGGTGGTGGACCATGTAAACCCGACTTCCGCCGTGCGTACGGCGGAGGTTGCCGATGCCGGTGGTGCGCGTCAGGTCTCCTATTTCGGCGAGAACTGCGAGGAGTTCGGCATAGAACTGTTCGACATCCTGGACGAGCGGCAAGGCATCGAGCACGTGGTGGCCCCTGAGCAGGGCTACATTCTGCCGGGCATGGTGATAGCGGCCGGCGACAGCCATACCACCACTTATGGTGCGCTGGGCGCATTCGGCTTCGGTATAGGCACCTCGGAAATCGAGCACCTGCTTGCCACTCAGACCCTGGTGTACAAGAAGCTCAAGTCCATGCGTGTTCTGGTGCGGGGGGCGTTGGGTACGCAGGTGACGTCCAAGGATGTGATCATGGCGTTGATCGGTCAGATTGGTGCCTCGGGCGCCTCCGGGTACGCCATCGAGTTCCAGGGGCCCGTAATCGACGCCATGTCGGTGGAGGCGCGGATGACCATCTGCAATATGGCGGTTGAGGCGGGAGCAAGAGGTGCCTTCATGGCGCCGGACGACAAGGTCTTTGCGTACCTGGCTGGCAAACCCAGGGCACCCAGGGGTGCGCTTTGGGATGCAGCTCTGGCCCGCTGGGGCGAGTTATACAGTGATCCTGACGCCCATTTTGACCTGGAGGTTGAGCTGGACGCCGATACGCTAAAACCTATGGTGACCTGGGGCACCAGTCCAGATCAGGTGCAGAGCATCGATGGCCAGATACCGGACCCGGAGGCCGAGCCCGATCTGCTTAAGCGCATGGATATGCAACGAGCGCTGCGCTATATGGATCTGCAGCCCGGCACACCGTTCAGCGAGATACCCATTAGCCATGCCTTCATAGGTTCGTGCACCAACTCGCGCATCGAAGATCTGCGTATGGCCGCGACGATATTGCGCGGGCGTCGGGTGGCCAGCGGGGTGCGCGCGATCATTGTGCCGGGTTCGACCATGGTCAAGCGCCAAGCGGAGGCCGAAGGTCTGGCGCAGCAGTTCATTGACGCAGGCTTCGAGTGGCGGCAATCGGGTTGTTCGATGTGCCTGGCAATGAATGATGACGTTCTGGAGCCTGGCGATCGTTGTGCATCAAGCACCAATCGCAACTTTGAGGGCAGGCAGGGGGCAGGTTCGCGAACGCACCTTATGAGCCCTGTGATGGTGGTGGCTGCCGCTATAACCGGAAAGCTGACGGATGTCAGAGACCTTTTCGCCGAGCAGGAAGACTAATGGAAACCTTTACCAAGGTGCAGGGTGTGGCCGCCCCCATGCTGGCGGCCAATATTGATACAGATGTGATCATGCCGAAGCAGTTCCTGAAGGGGATAGACCGTTCAGGCCTCGACCGGGGCCTGTTTCACGATTTGCGGTTTCTCGCCGACGGCTCGCTCAATCCTGATTTCATTCTGAATCAGCCGCCGTGGAGTAAGGCGCAATTCCTGGTGGTAGGCCCCAACTTCGGCTGCGGCTCAAGTCGCGAACATGCCGTATGGGGGCTGCGCCAACTTGGTATCCGAGCATTGATCGGCAGCAGCTTTGCCGGAATTTTCTTCGACAACTGCAAGCGCAATGGTGTTTTGCTGATCGAGCTCGACAAGGAGCAGGTCAGTGCCATCGGTCGTACTGTCTCGCAGGCAAGCGGCGCCGAACTGGAAGTAGACCTGCCCGCCCAGCAGATCAGGCTGGCGGATGGCACCAGTGTGCAATTCGCGATAGATGGCCTGCGCAAAGAGGCGCTGATCTCCGGCCTTGATGCAATAGGCAGTACCCTGACGCTGAGCGAGGCGATAGAGCAGTTTGAGGCGGGGCACTTTGCCGCCAATCCCTGGCTGGAATGAAAACCAGGGGCCAGCCGGACCCGATTGGAACCGGCTGGACGGACGCTACAGCGGAAGCTTGCCGACGTAGTTGGCGCGCTGGCGAGATATGGGCAGTTGACACTGTTCGCTGGCGTGAGCAATCCAGCCAATGGTCCGGGCGATACCAGCCAGGGCCAGCTCCTGGCCGACAAGGTTGCATTTGCGTCCGACGAAACTGGCCAGTAGGACAAATTCCGGTGGCTTGCGCACCAGCTCATTGGCCACTTCCACCGCTTTCATCAGGTTCTGGAACTCCTGATCGGACTCGAACAGCTGTGTGAGAGCGGTCAGCAGGTTCGCTACGCGTGGATCTTCGAGCTTGTGCGTGGAGTGGTTGAACCCCGGTATCTCGCCGCTCTGGCTGAAGTACTGCAGTATCGCTGGGGTCGGGTCCTTTGCCACGCATATTTCGGTAAGCAGCCGATTGGCTGCCTGGTGCCGACTGTAGGCCGTGCGTCTGCCCTGGTAGGTCGTCAGCCCGGCAATCGCGGCGTAGTAGGGTGTGACCCCGGTGCGCGCGGCGGCCCTGACGCTATAGGTGCAATGGTCAAACTCATGATCAATGAACAGCACCATCAGGCGCCTGATCAGGTCCTTGTAGGCGGGGTCCACCTTCAGTTCGCTGGTCATGAACTCATGCAACGGCTGTGTGCTTGGCGCGCCGCGGCCGGCTATAAGTGAGGCAAGGATACGCACCACATCCGCGCCCGTTCTGGCGTAGGCATCGGGTGACAGATCGAAAGCTCGTGGGTTTTCCCGCTCAACCAGCGGAAACAACGCGATGGCTTTCTCCGATACGCTCATGTCGCTGTAAAGGTCCAGCAGAGTCTTGGTGCATGCTGGCATGGTTGGCAAGGCTTCGGAAAAGGCGCCAGGGGATTGCCAGATGAGCTCTGCCGCTTCCTCTACCGATGCGGTGTCGGCCAGCTCGGTAGCGCTGATGCCGCGGTAATAAACGCCGTTATCGGTCAGCAGGGTGATGGCGCTGCTCTGATTGCCCAGGCCCAGCATCGGCTGCTCGGCTGTGCTGGGTCGCTTGTCGCCCTTGGTCAGCCTCTCGATATCTGCGGCCCAATAGCGCCGCTTGCGGGAGCCCTCCACCTTGACCGAACGAATATTTTTTCGGCTTACGTAAGCGTAGAGAGTTGGAAGATTGACGCCCAGAATGCCTGCAGCTTCCTCGGCCGATAGGTAAAGATGATCGTCGCTCACAAGCAATCGCCCTAGTGAATAAGTGAACGTGGTTGAGCGCTGTTGGCGCAGCACTCTGATTAGAGCATGTATGCATTATCAATGTAAATATGGATCAATAAAATCAAGATTTACACATTAAAAATCAATGTGTACTGTTCCATCCTAATCACCAACAGGGTGGTTCGCGTAGCTTAAAATAAGAAGGAAAAGACAAATGGCTTGGATTGGATTCGGTATGGTGATCACCTTCATGGTGCTTATCATGACCAAGCGGTTATCAGCGGTAGTAGCTCTGATTCTCGTGCCCGTTATTTTTGGTCTGGCCGCCGGTTTGGGCGGTGAAATGGGCGGGATGATCATGGGTGGTATGCGGCAGGTCGCCCCGGTAGCGATCATGTTGATTTTCGCGATATTGCTATTCTCGATCATGTATGACGCGGGCTTATTCGAGCCGCTGGTCAAAACCATTACGCGCTTTGCCGGCCACGACCCTTTACGCATAGCTCTGGCCACGGCCTTTCTCAGTGCCGTGACTTCTCTGGACGGCGATGGCACCAGCACAGTACTGATCGTGGTCACCGCCTTTCTGCCGGTCTATCTGCGCATAGGCATGAACCCGCTGATCATCGCATTGCTCATTCTGCTGACCAATACCGTAATCAATATCATTCCCTGGGGTGGACCTACTGCCCGAGTGGCCAGTGCGCTCAACCTGGATGTCATGGAAATATTTGTCGGTCTGATCCCCGCAGCGCTCATCGCCCTGA